>Ga0209607_1000687_pt1 | contig 29617 bp, 24 predicted proteins | sample AD_UKC117_MetaG_FD_184413 | JGI IMG/M metagenome (GOLD analysis project Ga0209607, IMG submission 184413) | Active sludge microbial communities of municipal wastewater-treating anaerobic digesters from Hong Kong - AD_UKC117_MetaG (SPAdes)... | ecosystem: Engineered > Bioreactor > Anaerobic >... | reverse complement strand
CGTGCACCCGACGTTCGTCACCGGCGGGATGTCGGAGGCCGCCCGCGGGGGCGAACGCACCACATCAGGTCCCGAGGTCACGCCGCAGGACGTCGCCGATGCGTTGCTCGACGGGGTCGCGCACGGGCGTGATCTGGTGCTGGTGGGCCGGACGGCCAAGCTCTCCTGGACGGTCAACCGGCTGGCTCCGGGCCTCTACGTGAAACTCATGCTTCGGCGATTGCGATCAGAAAGAGGTGCGGCATGACCGAGTTCATGAACGTTCTGGCGGCGACCGGGGACGTCGACGCCATCCGGATCTCGTTCAACGAGAACTCCATGGTGATCTTGCGGGTGGTCATCGCCACGATCATGTTCGGCATCGCGCTGGGCACCACCATCGACGACTTCCGGCAGGCCATCCGCCGGCCCCTGGCCATCTCGATCGCCATCGCTGCGCAGTTCATCCTGCTTCCGTTCATCACGTTCTGCCTCACGCTGATCCTCGGCGTGCGGGGATCGGTGGCGCTGGGAATGATCCTGGTGGCCTGCTGCCCGCCGGGCAACGTGTCCAACATCGTGACGCACCTGTCCGGGGGCGACGTCGCTTTGTCGGTGTCGATGACCGCGGTCGGCAACCTCCTGGCGATTTTCCTGATGCCGTTGAACTTCGCACTGTGGGGCGGGTTGCACCCGACTGGCTCGGAGATCATGCGATCGATCGACCTGAACGCGATCGACATGCTCAGCGAGGTGTTACTGGTCATCGGGGTGCCGTTCGCGGTCGGCATCACCGTCGGGCACTTCTTCCCCAAGTTCGCGGCCAAGGGCTCGAAGATCGTTGGTCCGATCGCCTTCGCCGCGCTCGGCGGCCTGATCCTGGTCTCGCTGCTGGGCAACTGGGCGCTGTTCGTGGCCTGGATCGGCGTGGTCGCGATCGCCGTCGCGATCCACGACGGACTGGCCCTGGGCCTCGGCTACGGCATCGCCCGCGCGTTCAAGTTGCCCGTCCCGCAGCAGAAGGCGATGACGTTCGAGGTCGGCGTGCGAAACGCGGGGCTGGGGCTGCTGCTGGTCTTCAGCTTCTTCGACGGCCTGGGTGGTATGGCGCTGGTCGCGGCGTGGTGGGGCATCTGGGACATCATCGCCGCGCTGACGGTGGCGCGGATCTGGCGGCGTCGCACCGGGACCATGCACGAACCGATCGCCGCCTGAGACTGGGCCAGGCTGGGTGTTGAACCGACCCGGCGCGGGGCTCGCGCCTACTCCGCAAGCTTCTTGATCTCCTCTGCGTCCACCTCGTGCCCGATCCAGTCGGAGATGCGCTTCTCGACCTTCTCCTCGGCCTCGGCGCGCTTGTCCTCGGGGGCCGATTGTGCGGCATCCCAGTCCCGCTGGATCTCGAAACGCAACTCCCGTTCGCGCAGGGACTTCTGCACCCGCTTCATCTGCTCGTCGCTGGCCTGCAGCCCGAACACCTGGCGCACCGCTTCGGGGGTCTCGCGGCGGTAGTCGTGCCCGCCCTCGTCGAACTGCCCCGGCGTGGGGGTCAGGGCGTTCTGCATGTCCAGGAAGGTCGCGAAGAAGGTGACCACCGGTTGCCACTGCGAACCGCGCGGCGAGCCGGGCGGACGTCCTGCCTGCGGCCCCAGCCAGTCGGGCTGGCGCCACACGACCTCCGGGCCGAATTTCGGGATCGGGTCATCGCCGTTCTGCAACAACAGGTAGCGGACCCCGGCACGCTGTTCGGGGGACAGGCCGCGCCAGTCGCGCACTGCGCGGGACAGGTACACCGCACCGGGTCCGACCGGCGGCACCTGCGACACCGTGCGATCGCCCCACAACTCTGCACGCCACTTCGTCGCGTTGGGTGTACCGATCCACACGGCCGCGTCCAGCGAGATCCCGGCCGGCCCGGTGATCCCCTGCCCGCGGAACATCTCCTGGCTGACCTGCGAACCCAGGCTTTCGCCGAACAGGACGAACTTCGGGCGCTTCTCCGGCGCACGCGCCAGCAGTCGTTCGACGATGCCGTTGACGACCATGCGGGTCTGCCGGGTGCCCATGTGGACGCGGTTGAGTGACAGCGCCGAGGGCAGCACCGAGTACTGGATGCAGGCCGAGGCGCAGTCGCCGCGGGTCAGGTACTCCAGCGTCTCGGTCGCCACGTAGTTGACGTAGCCCGAACCGGTGGGGGAGAACAACGCGAACACCGACCGGTCCAGGGCGCCGGTGCGGTCGATCTCGGCGAGCAGCAGGTCGGCCCGCTCGGCCTCGGTCTGGGCACTGGCCAGGGACGCGTAGACCCGGATGGGCTGCTTGGCGGGCTCCTGCATGATCTCGGTGATCTGCCCGGGCCGCAGTACCTCCCGCAGCCAGCGGGAGGCCTCGCGCGATTGCTTCTCCCAGGGGATCAACGAGCCTGGCCCGCCGGTCACCTCGGACAGTTCGGGCGCCGACAGGTTGGCGTTGTCCGGGGCGGAACCGCCCACGGCGAGTTTGCGGTTGACCAACGTGACCGCACCCCACCCGGCGGCCGCGATGGTCGCGAACGATGCCAGACGTCCGGCGGTGCGGTGGTCCGCGGCGTTCCCGCCCAGCACTGCCGCGGCAGCCCGCGCGAATCCGGCGCTGAGTTTCGCCTCGCCGTGCCCAGCGGCGATCAGCAGGCCGGTCGTCACCGCGCCAGCCACAGCGGCTTTGGGGGCGGAGATCGTGCGGCTCACGTCCTCGTGCGCGCGGCCGTCGGTGGAATCCAGCGAACCCGGCGTCGCGCCATGCACTGTCGCGTACCCGGCGCCGGCGATCCCCAGCGCCACACCCGACATGACCACCGACGGATTGCCGGGGATGAAGCGCGCGCCGGCTGCCACCAGCCCGGCGGCGGCGTCGGAAGCCTTCGCGATTCCGGCCAGGCGCAGTAGTGCCCTCCGGGGCGGTTCGTGCTCATGTGCGGGTAGGGCTCGGACGAGCGCGACGGCCGCGGTGAGGGTCACGACGTCGATCACCGCACCGGTTCCCAGGCCACCTCGGCCTGTCCGGCGGGCGACCGCCCGCAGCAGCGAATGCCCGGAGGTGCCCCACCCGTAGCCGGTCGCGGCGGCGACCCCGGACAGGATCGCCTGATCCTTCGTGGCGCGGCTGAGCAGGTTCGGCTGGAATGACCGTCCGGTCATGAACGCGCCCAGCAGAATGCCGGCTTGTGCGGAAAGGTCGAGGTTGTCGGTCACATCAGTCACCGGGTCAGTCTCGCAGGTAGGGCCGGTTCTGCGCCCGGCTTCGCGCGCGGATCACCCACCGCGGGTGTATAGCCGTACCCTCCCCGGGTAATTGCCGGCTGTCCCCGGCCGGGGTCGCCCGACCCGAGCCCGGGTGTGATTCGTCTCCCGCCCGGGGACGCCAGCGCGAAGTGAGGAGTGCGTTATGAGTACGCCGTTCGAGAAGCCGCCGATGGACCCTGACACCGACGAGGCGACACAGCGTCAACTGGATCTGGCCCGCGCACAAGGTGACGCTTACGCCGAAGCCGTGCAGTACATGGCCACGGAGGTCGCCGACGACGGCGGCCAGAAGCCGGCCGGCGACTACATCGTCGCGTACGCCGTGGAGAAGGCGGAGGGGATGTATGCCTGGCAGGACGGCGGGCTCGTCTGGCAGGAACCGGAAGCGGAGAACGCCCACATCGAGATCACCGTGCTCGACGGCTCGGACAAGCGTTTCGTGCCGGGCCTGACGGTCGCTGTCACTGTGATCGCTCCGGACGGGACTCTTGTCGGGACCAATGAGCAGCCGATGTTGTGGCACCCGATGATTTACCACTACGGGCGGAACTGGGCCCTGCCCGCCGATGGCGACTACACCCTCAAGGTCCACATCGAACCGCCGCAGTTCATGCGGCACGACGAGATCAACGGCAAGCGATTCCAAGAACCTGTGGAGGTGGAGTTCACCGATGTCCACATCGAACGCGGAACGGACTGACAGCAACGCGCCCGAGAGGCCGCACGACTCGGGGCGCATGTATCTGCGTTTCGGGTTGATGATCGCCACATCGACGGTGGTGATGTTCATCCTGATGTATCTGAACACCTACCAGTGGTCGCATGTGCGATTCAGCGAGACGCGGGCGTACATGGCGTTGGTCATGGGTGCCGCGATGGCGGTGGTGATGCTCAGCTTCATGCTCGGCATGTACAAGAGCGTCAAGTGGAACATCGGCATCTACCTCGGGGCGATCGTGGTGTTCGCCATGGCGCTGGGGTTGGTGCGCACGCAGGTCACGGTCGAGGACCAGTCGTACATGCGCGCGATGATCCCGCACCACTCGATCGCGATCCTCACCAGCGAGAACGCGCAAATCGAGGACCTGCGGGTACGGGAACTGGCCGACGAGATCATCTCGGCGCAGCGCACGGAGATCAAAGAGATGGAGTGGCTGATCGACGACATTGCGGCGAACGGGGTGGCGGACACTCCAGAGAAGGCGCAGGCGCGTCCGGTTCCGGACTTCAACGGTGAGGGCGGCTAGCTCCGCGCGTTGCCGCGGCGGCACGCGTTGGAGTTAGGTACGGGCGTTGGAGATCGGTACGCAGGTTGGAGATCCACGGTCCGTGCTTGTCCAACGGATGTGCGTAAGTCCAACGGGTGTACGCAACTCCAACGGGTCTGCAGCGCGGTGGTCAGGTGTGGGTTCGCAGGCGTTGCGCGGCCGGCCCCCCACCCACACGCGTTGGAGTTAGAACCGCAGGTTGGAGATCCACGGTCCGTGCTTGTCCAACGGATGTGCGTAAGTCCAACGGCTGTGCGGATGTCCAACGGATGTACGCAACTCCAACGGCTGCGGGGGGCCGGGTCTGACCACCCAGCGCACAACCCCAACCGCCTACGCCAACGTGCTCACCGTGATCGACTCCCACCCCGACTGGTTGCCCGCCTCGTCGAGGGTCGCCACCCGGTACGTGTAGGTCGCATTCGGGCTCAGACCGGTATCGGTGAGCCCGTCCCCGGCATCGTTGAGCTGGAAGTCCAGGGGGTCCAACGACGTGCCGCCGGACCGCTCCACCTTGACTTCCAGCAGATCCTCGGGCAACCGCCAGGCCAGGCGGATCGAGGTCGAGGTCCGATCAACCAGGCGCAGGTTCGTCACGGGATCAGGGGCGGTGGTGTCGGGCTTGGGGGTTCGATACGTGACCCTGACCTTCGCGCCCTTGGCCTTTCGCACCCGAACGGTCTGGACGCGATCGGTGGGGCGGGCCTTGCCGGCGCGCTTCGCGATGACTTGGTAGCGACCGGGACGCAGCTGGGTCAAGCGGATCCTGCCACTGGCCCGAAGAGTTCTGACGTACTTCTTCGGGCCTTTGACCTTCACCTTCACCGTGGTTTGCGGCCCGAGCCCGTTCACCACGACCACCAGCGTCCTGCCGGGGACTGTCTTGGCAGCGACTGTGGCCGTCCCCGGCGCGGTCACCATGCCAATCCCCAGTAAGACTCCCCCGATCAGCGCCAACCCCCGACGCCAATACCTGGTGCTCATGTTCACAGCCCCAAACCGCGGCCTCCCGGTCGCTGATCCCATCTTCCTCCTCCGCAGCCGCGACACGCCAGGCAGGGGGTGAAATCACTTTCTTCAACGGTTGCCCGGTGTGCCACACTTCCGGTGTGCCCGACGACTTCGTCATTGCGCGCAACCCGGACCCGGACTCGACCTTGCCGTTCCTGGTGAGGATCCCCGTCGGTGAGCACGGGATCGTGCTCAAGGTGCGTGACACCTGGCCGCGAACGTCGAAGGTCTACTGCCACCGCGCACCGGGCTGGCCGGACGATCCTGAGATTCTCGAGCGGGTGCCGGTGCGTTCCTGTGTGCGTCGCGGGGCGGCGATCGACCTGGTGCTGGACCGTGGGCGGGAGAATCGCTCCCAGTTCGTGATCACCCGCATCCGAGGCGGCCGGGAGGCGATCTTCTGGCAGTCGCCGCGCACGACCAAAGCCGCCCGCCCGAACGTGCCGCTGCCGACCGGGCGGGCTCAAGGTCTGTCCGGGATGGTGGTTCTCGTCGACAGCCATGAGCGCTACGCCTACACGTTCAAGCGGCAGTCGGGCCGCGGCCACGTCGAGACCGTGCGCCGGGGTCTGCCTGCGGGGGACTATGCGGTGGAACTCGACGGCCGGATCGTGGTCTCCGTGGAACGCAAGTCGCTGGCCGACCTGTCCAGCAGCCTGCTGAACGGCAAGTTGCGTTTCGCGCTGGCTGAACTGTCGGCACTACCCCGGGCAGCGGTCGTGGTCGAGGACCGCTACTCCAAGATCTTCGCCCTCGAACACGTGCGCCCATCGGTGGTCGCCGACGCACTGGCCGAGGCGCAGATCCGCTGGCCGAGCGTGCCGATCGTGTTCGGGGAGACGCGGACGTTGGCCGAGGAGTGGACCTATCGCTACCTTGCCGCCGGACTCGCGGAACTGACGCAGCAGGCGGCTGCCGACGATGTCGACCTGCCCACTGCGGGACCGTTGCCCAAGGCCGAACCCACGACCCGTGAGGTCCGCACCTGGGCCAGGGCGCAGGGCCTGTCGGTGCCTGACCGCGGCCGTCTGCGCCCCGAGGTGTGGCAGGCGTATCGTGCGGCACAAGAGGGGGTTTCGTGAAAGTTCTCTACGTCTGCACCGCCAACATCTGCCGCTCGCCCGCCGCGGCGGCGCTTCTGCGCGAGGCCGGCCTGCCCACCGTGGAGGTCGTTTCGGCCGGTACCCAGGCGGTGGTCGGATCCCCGGCGTGTTCAATCGTGCGAGAGCTCCCCGGCCACGATTCTCAACCATTGACCGCTGGTCTCATCGAGTCCGCCGACCTCGTCCTCACCGCCGCCCGCGAGCACCGGACCGCCGTCGTCGAGATGTACCCGGCGGCGCGCACCCGGACCTTCACGATTCGGCAGGCGGGACGTTTGGCGCAGTGGCTGCTCGACGCCGGGATGGTCGACGCCGCGCGTCACGGGGGCGACTTCGAGGACGGCGATCCGCGCCGGCTGGTCGCCGCGCTTCCCGCCACGGCACAAGCGCGAGCCAGCTGGGTGGTCGAGGAGCTCGATGCGGCGCGGGGGATGGCCCCGGCCCCGGTCGCCCCCGCGCCCAACGGCAGGCGGTGGTCACGACGGGTGGTTGAGCCACAGGGGCATCCCGACGATGTCCCGGACCCGCACGTTCTGGGGACCAGCTGGCACGCGGTGGCCCACGAGCAACTGCGGGAGTCGACCGAACAGGTGGTGGGGTTGCTGCGGGCGGTCCTGTGACGGCGCAGATCAGCCCTGCTCGAGCAAGCCTTCCAGATACTGTCCGTAGCCGCTCTTGCGCAAGGGTTCGGCCAACGCGAGCAGCGCATCGTCGTCGATCCAGCCGTTGCGCCAGGCGATCTCCTCCAGACAGGCGAGTTTGACGCCCTGCCGGTCCTCCATGACGCGCACATACTCCCCGGCGTCGTGCAGCGTGCGGAAGGTGCCGGTGTCCAGCCATGCGGCACCGCGCTGCAGCACGGACACGGTCAGCCGGCCCTCGTGCAGGTAGTGCTCGTTGATCGCGGTGATCTCCAGTTCCCCGCGCGCGGACGGGCGGATCGTCTTGGCGACCTCGACGATGTCGGGGCCGTAGAAGTACAACCCGGGGACCGCGTAGTTCGACTTCGGTTCGGCGGGCTTCTCCTCCAAGGAGATGGCCAGGCCGTCGGCGTCGAACTCGACGACTCCGTACTCGCTCGGGTTGCTCACCCGGTAGGCGAAGATGTGCCCGCCGTCGACCTCGGTCAGGTCGCGCAGCCGGCTCCCGAGTCCTGGGCCGTGGAAGATGTTGTCCCCCAGCACCAGGGCTGCGGAATCGCCGTCGAGGAAGTTCTCGCCCAGCAGGAATGCTTGGGCCAGGCCTTCGGGCCGGGGCTGGATGACATAGTCAAAACGCACGCCGAGGTCGCTGCCGTCGCCGAGCAGGCGGGTGAAGGCGGGCTGGTCCTCGGGGGTGGTGATGATGAGAATCTCGCGCAGCCCGGCGTTCATGAGAGTGGAGATGGGGTAGTGGATCATCGGCTTGTCGTAGACCGGGAGCAGTTGCTTGCTCACAGCGTGCGTCACCGGCCACAGCCGCGACCCGGTGCCCCCCGCCAGGACGATCCCCTTCATAGGGGCAAGTCTGGCATGCGGCGCATCGGTAGCATCGAGGAAACCATCGAAGGGGGCTCATGAAGATCCTGGTAACCGGTGCGGCAGGGTTCATCGGCTCGAACTATGTCCGCCAACAGTTGGCCGACGCGTATCCGCAGACCGCAGGGGCACAGGTCACGGTGCTGGACAAGCTCACGTATGCGGGCTGTGTGGACAATCTGGCGCCTGTGGCCGATTCGTCGCGCTACACCTTTGTGCAAGGGGACATCTGCGATGTGGATCTGGTCAACGATCTGATGTCGGGCCAGGACGCGGTGGTGCATTTCGCCGCGGAGTCCCATGTGGACCGGTCGATCACCGGTGCGTCAGATTTTGTGGTGACCAACGTGCTGGGCACGCAGACGCTCTTACAGGCAGCGTTGAACGCGAAGGTCGGCCGGTTCGTGCATGTGAGCACCGATGAGGTGTACGGGTCGATCGCGCAGGGCTCGTGGGACGAGGCCCGCCCGCTGGAGCCGAACTCGCCGTACAGCGCATCGAAGGCCGGCTCGGATCTGCTGGCGCGCGCCTATGCCCGCACTTTCGGCTTGGACGTCGTGATCACACGCTGCTCGAACAACTACGGGCCTTACCAATTCCCGGAAAAGGTCATCCCCTTGTTCGTGACGAACCTGATGGATGGCCTGCCGGTGCCGCTGTACGGCGAGGGGCTCAACGTGCGTGACTGGTTGCACGTGGATGACCACTGCCGTGGGATCAATCTTGTGCTGGACAAGGGCCGTTCCGGTGAGGTCTACAACATCGGGGGCGGTACTGAGCTGACGAACCTGGAGCTGACGCACCGGTTGCTGGCGGCGATGGGCGTGGGACAGGAGATGGTCGAGCGGGTGCAGGACCGCTTGGGCCACGACCTGCGATACAGCGTCGACATCACGAAGATCTCCGATGAGCTGGGCTATGCCCCGCAGGTGCCGTTCGAGCAGGGCCTGGCCGACACCATCGCCTGGTACCGGGCCAATGAAGCCTGGTGGCGCCCGCTGAAGGGCTGACTGGCACCAGCAGAAGGGTTGAACTCGCTGTTCAGCCCTTCTGCTGTTTCGCGTCATCGAGTAGGGTCAAGCTCCTCTGTCCGGTCTGAGATAGCCGTACCAAAATCGCCGTCTCACCTCCTCATCAGCCGCCTCCTGCCCCCACTAGACAGCACGAACTAATTATGGTACGGTCGTATCAAAACCAGGGCAGAGAAGAGATGATGCAGATGCCCCCCCTCGGATCGGTCGCTCAGACCACGAGGCCGTGGTGCCACTCCTGCTCCCCCCAGAACGCACTTCCCGGGGTCACCCGCCCCACCACCCAACCCGGGGCCACCCGCCCCACCGAAAATGCGGGGCCGACCGCCCCGAGAAGGAGTGAGTTGTAATGCCAAAGATCGTTAACTCGTGGAACGACTGGGACCCGCTGAAGCATGTGATTGTCGGTAAGGCCGACTACAGCATGATTCCGCCCGAAGAGCCTGCCACGTCCGAAAAGGTGCCGGTGGACTCCGCAATGCGCGGCCAGTGGGGACCTCGTCCGACTGAGACGGTGGAGAAGGCCAACGAGCAGCTCGACGGCTATGCCAAGATCCTTGAGGACTACGGCATCAAGGTCGACCGGCCCACCCCCGTGCAGTGGAACCAGCAGATTCGGACCCCGGACTTCCGGACCGATTCCGGTATGACGCAGATGCCTCCTCGCGACATCCTGCTGACCATCGGCAATGAGATCGTCTCCTCGGCGAACGCGTTCCGCTGCCGCTACTTCGAGTACCTGGCGTACTGGCCGTTGATGAGCGAGTACTTCGACAATGACCCGGAGTTCCTGTGGAGCCAGGCACCTCGGCCCCGGCTGACGGACGCGTCGTTCAAGCACAACTACTACGACGAGAACATCTCCCTGGATGAGCGGCTCGAGCGTACTGCCAACCTGGACTTCGTGACCACTGAGGTTGAGCCCATGTGGGATGCCGCTGACGTGATGCGGATGGGTAAGGACCTGTTCATCCAGCACGGTCTGACCACCAACCGCAAGGCGATGGAGTGGTTCAAGCGGCGCTACCCGGACATGCGCGTCCACGCCGTGAACTTCCCCGGTGACCCCTACCCGATCCACATCGACGCGACCTTCGTGCCGTTGCGGCCGGGCCTGATCATCAACAACCCGCACCGTCGTCTTCCCGAAGAGCAGCGCAAGATCTTCGAGTCCAACGACTGGGAGATCATCGACGCCGCGCAGCCGGCACACGACACCCCGCCGCCGCTGTGCTACTCCTCGGTGTGGCTGTCCATGAACTGCCTGGTGCTCGACCCCAAGACGGTCGCTGTTGAGGCCTCTGAGGTCCACCAGATGGAGCAGATGGACAAGCTCGGGATGAACGTGATCCCGGTCCCGCTGCGCGACGCCTACGCCTTCGGTGGCGGCATGCACTGTGCCACTGCGGACGTGTACCGCGAAGGCGGCATGGAGGACTACTTCCCGAACCAGATCGCCGACCCGACGCTGGTCTGACCCCCGTCCGGACGGTGGGGCTTGCACGCCTCACCGTCCGGGGGTCATCCCCCACACCTGGAGACCATCGTGACTGCAACGGCAACCCCTATCGCGGCTCCCGCTGGGAGTCCCCAAATGAACAAGCGCCTGGGTTTCGGCGCGATGATCGCCTCCGCAACGGGAATGGGCCTGGTCGGCCTGTTGTCGCGCGGGGCGGTCCCAACCCACGTCGTGGACGGCGAAACTGTCAAGTACGTCCTCGGCGACTTCTTAGCGTTCGGCCGGATGACCACCGGCGCCCTCGGCTTCATCCTCATCATCTTCTTGATGAAGAAGTGGACCGCCCTTCGCACCACGAGGGTCTCGTTCACCGTGGTCGCCGGCGGCCTGGCCATCGGTATGTCCTTGGCGCTGTACGTCTCGGCGACCCTGCTGACGACGATCGCCAACGCGGTGTTCCTCATCTACACCGGGCCGCTGTTCTCGGCGATCCTGGCGTGGATATTCCTGGGGGAGAAGATCTCGCTGCGCAACGGGCTGTTCCTGTTGATGGTCTTCGGCGGAATGCTGCTGACCATCGGTCTGGTCACTTACACCGCTGGGTCCGGCTTCAGTGTCGGATTGCAGCTGGGAACCGATCCCGACCTGCCGATGAAGGCAGTGGGCGACCTGATGGCACTGGGTTCCGGTGTGTTCTACGGTCTGGCGCTGTTCTTCTACCGCTACCGCGGTGACATGGACTCGGCGGTGCGTGGCTTCTGGAACTTCGTCTTCGGCGCGGTCGGCGCGATCAGCATCATGGTCGTGCGCATGCTCTTCCTCGACCAGTCGACGCCGAGTGTGATGACTGCGACCAACTGGGCGTGGGCAGCAGCACTGTTCCTGATCTGCGGCTTCTTCGCCATCGGCTTCCTGGTGGTTGCCGGTAAGAACCTGAGTGCCGTGGAGCTTTCCGTGGTCGCCTACTGGGAGACCGTGGTCGCGCTGTTCATCGGCTTCCTGGTCTTCGGTGAAACGATGACCGTGCTGGCCATGATCGGTGGCGCGATGATCGTCCTCGGAGGGATCGGGCCGATCGTGTTCATGATCAAGGCCCGCAAGGGCGGATCGGGCGGCGACGAGGATGTCGCGGCCGAACCCACGCGCGAAGTTGCGCTGGAAAGGTCCTAGCGGGTAAGCGCTGGTGGCCGGCCTCCCGAGCGGCGGCCACCAGCGCCACGGGGGATTCCGCCCGGGAAGGCGCGCCGTGGCCGCCATGACCAGCAGGCCCGCGCGATCCGAGCGACTGGAGGCCACGTCATGGAGCAGCAGAGCACAATGAACCCCGTGGACGAAGAACGGTCGGCGCTACGACGTGCGGCCACTGCCAGCTTCATCGGCAACTTCGTCGAATGGTTCGACTACGCCTCCTACGCATATCTGGCCACCACCATCGCCGTCGTCTTCTTCCCCACCGCGGACAGGACGGCGGCGTTGCTGTCGACATTCACCGTCTTCGCGTTGTCGTTCATCCTGCGCCCGATCGGCGGGATCATCTGGGGCACGCTCGGCGACCGGCGGGGCCGGCGGTGGGCCCTGAGCTGGTCGATCCTGATCATGTCGGGTGCCACATTCTGCATCGGCCTTCTGCCGAGCTGGGCCGTCATCGGGATCTGGGCGCCGCTGGGGCTGCTGGTCCTGCGGATGGTCCAGGGCTTCTCGGCGTCAGGCGAGTACGCCGGCGCCGCAACGTTCCTCTCCGAATACGCCCCCAGTCACAAACGCGGCCTCTACACCTCCCTGGTCCCGGCCAGTACCGCAACCGGACTGCTTGCCGGTTCGCTCATGGTGGCGATGCTGTTCCAGCTGCTCAGCGAGGATGCGCTTCAGTCGTGGGGGTGGCGCATCCCGTTCCTCATGGCGGGACCGCTTGGGCTGATCGGGCGGTACATCCGGGTGCATCTGGAGGATTCGCCCAAGTACCGTGCCATGGCTGAGAAGACCGCCGGTTCGACGAAGAAGTCCGTGCCGCTGCGTGTGCTGTTCGCCGACCACCGGCGCAGCCTGGCGATCGCGTTCGGCGTCGCAAGCCTGAACGCGGTGGCCTTCTATCTACTTCTGAGCTACATGCCGACCTACCTGTCGGCGGAGTTGGGCATCGATGAGGGCACAGCATTCCTGGCCTCAACGGTCGCGCTGACCATCTACATCGGGTCGATCTTCGTAATGGGCCACATCTCAGATCGGTTCGGCCGCAGGCGGATGCTGGTGCTCGCCTCGGTGCTTTTCACGGTGCTTACGGTGCCGCTGTTCGCTTTGCTCGGCACAGGCTGGGTCTGGCTGATCATCCTTGTGGAGATCGCCTTCGGCATCCTGCTCACCATCAACGACGGCACGCTGGCGACGTTCCTCGCTGAGCTCTTTCCGACCTCCGTGCGCTACACCGGTTTCGCGCTGGCTTTCAATTCTGCCAACGCCTTGCTCGGTGGTACGGCTCCGTTTGTGGCGACCTGGTTGATCGCAGTGACGGGTTCCAACGCGGCGACTGCCTGGTACTTGACCGTGATCGCGATCGGAGCACTCGGCGCCATGCTTATGGCGAAGGAAACCGCTTTTAAAGAGTTGAAGGAGACGTGACGCGCGCTCTTACGTGCTTCGGATTTGACGGGGGAGTCGTCTGGTCGGTGAGGTGTTTCCCGGCCGGGCTGTGGTTGACCAGCAGGTCGGTAAGTACTGGCTGTCGGTGTCGGTGGACTGCTGACCAGCGGTTCGGTCCAGCCTCGCCATCACATGGGGGCCACCGGTCGCACCCTCGGCTCCGCTGCGGCCCTCATCTGATGGGAGAAATGGGACATAAGCCCCAGAGTGCACGCCGTCGCCATCACATCGGGGCCGCCGAGGGCCTCACCGCCCCCGCTGCGGCCCTCATGTGATGGCGGTGAGCGTAGATGCTCTGGTGGCAGGGGCGCCTGCGAGCCATTGGCCACATTGGGCTGTGACTGGCATACCCTCAACGACAACGATGCTGGCCCACGGTCGGCTGCTGGTCGACGATCCCGAGCGGATCGGCCCGGTCCAGGCGAACGGGATGGACCAGACGCTGTTCAACCGGGTCGGGGAGTACCGCACCCAGCAGTGGGCGACCACGTTCGACTCCCCTGAAATCCGACGGGCCGCTCTTACGCGCCGAGCAACTCGCGCAGCCTGCCTCGTGCGGTCTTCTGAACGTCGCGTCCTTCACTGAGCGCACTGACACACGCGCCGTCGACCGTGGCGATCACCATCTCCGCGGACCAGTCCACGCCTAACCGTTCCAGGACGCGCGTGACGGCGGCGTTGAGCCGGTCGCGTCCCGTGCGGTACGCCCTGCGCACAGGCGGTGACTCGCCGGCTGCCACAAGCTGCAAGTAGTGGCCCAGCATCTCCTCGTCGGAGGGCAGGGTCGCGCGCAAGATGACGTCGATTACACCGTCGGTGCTGCCAGGAACGGGGTCAGCTTCGGCTGCTTCCGCGGCGCGTTCGGCGCGGGTGGCCCATCGGGCGATGTTCACCCGGCCTGCCTCGCTGAGCAGCTCGTCGAGTCCGGAGAAGTAGTACGTGGTGGCCGACAGCGAACACCCCACCCGTTGAGCCACCGCCCGGTGTGACACGCCTTGCGGTCCGTGTTCGAGCAGGATCTGGGCGGCACCCTCGACGATTTCCTGACGCCGGCGCTGGCCCTTGCTGGTGGCCGGTGACTCGGTGGGATCACTCACAGAAACCTCGACTCTGGTACGAATGTTCTTTAACTCTACGGCCCCGGCGTCTGTTCGCATGCGCGGCCGGCACGTCCGGAGCCGACGCCCTGCTGGAGGGGGTCTCGCGTAGCCTGTGGGTTCACCCACCACGAACTCCGAGCGGAGAGCACATGGCGCAGGCCATAGCCACTGAGCAAACCCAGCCGACCGACGACGAGCCGTCACCTGCCTCCGGGCCACCACGGGTCTTCTCGCTGCGCTTCAACGGCACCGGGATGGCCTTCGCGGCGTTGTTCTTCGGATTCTCGCTGTTCCCCTCACTGCTGCCGAGGGCCGGCTACGTGCAGGGAATCGCCTCGGGCATCACGATCATGATCGGCTACGCCATCGGGGTCGGCATTCACACACTGTGGCGTTTCCTGCAGATCCCCTCGCCCAGGCCGTCGCGTGCGCGTGTCATCAAGACCATCCTGCTGGCTCTGGTCGGCCTGTCCGTCGTGACCGCGACCTGGAAGTACGTGGGCTGGCAGAACGAGGTCCGCGGCATCTTCGACGCACCGTCCATCTCGCCGCTCACCTGGCCGGTGATCGTCCTGGTCACCGTGCTGGTCGCCGGCTTGATCCTGATCGTCGCGCGCTCCTTGCGCAGACTTGTGGTGTTCGGAACCCGCCTGCTCGGTCGGCGACTGCCGCCCCGGCTGGCCCAGGCGATCAGTTTCGCGACCATCGCCCTGATGATCTGGCTGCTGGTGACAGGTGTGCTCGTGAACGGCTTCTTCGCTGCTGCGAACGCACTGTTCGCCCCACGCGACTCAGCGACCACCGAAGGTGTGGTTCAGACCACATCGACGCTTCGTTCCGGGGGACCGGAGTCGTTGGTCGAATGGGACACGCTGGGTCGCAAGGGTCGTGACTTCGTCGCGACCGGGCCGACAGTCGAGCAGATCGACGAGTTCAGCGGTGGGGGAGCCGTGGAGCCGATCCGGGTGTACGTGGGGCTGGACAGCGAACCCACGTTGCGTGGTCGGGCGGACCTGTTGCTGCAGGAATTGCAGCGCACCGGGGCCTTCGATCGCGAGGTGCTCGTCGTCGCCACGACCACCGGGACCGGTTTTCTGGATCCCGCCGCTGTCGATGCCCTGGAATACATGTACAACGGCGACACCGCGATTTCGGGTGTGCAGTACTCCTTCCTGCCGAGCTGGATCTCGCTGCTCGCTGATCAGGATGCGGTCAAATTGACGTCCAGGACGGTGTTCGACACGGTCCATGACTATTGGTCGACGCTTCCTGCCGACGATCGGCCGGCCCTCTACTTGTACGGCCTGTCGCTGGGTTCGTTCGGGGTCGAGAGTGTGTTGACCTCCATCAACGTCGTCAATGAGCCGATCGACGGGGCCTTCATGTCGGGGCCGCCGTTCGTCAATCCGTTGCACAACGAGATCGAAGCGGACCGCGACCCGGGCAGCCCAGCCTGGCTTCCAAAGTTCGAGAATGGTCGCACGGTGCAGTTCACGTCCTCTGGGTCACAGATCGACGCGGTCATCGATCAGCGATGGGGGCCCAGTCGCCTGGTGTATTTGCAGCACTCCTCCGACCCGGTCGTGTTCTTCAACCAGAAGCTGGCGTTCGAAGATCCCGAATGGCTGGTGGCCGGGCAGCGGGGGCCCGACATCCCCGAGTCGATGACGTGGGTGCCCTTGGTCACGATGTGGCAGGTCGCGCTGGATCTGCCTGCGGCGGGATCGGTTCCCGTCGGGCACGGGCACATGTATTCCAAGCAGTCGAATGCGGAGGCGTGGGCTGCGATGACCCGGCCTGAGGGCTGGACGGCATCCGACACCGAGCGGCTCGTGGCCCAGATGGATGCGGACGGTACGGGCTGAGTGCGGCGCTCGTCAGACCAGAGTGATGCGGACCTCGGAGAATCCCCCCGAGGGGTAGACCGCTCGCACTATTTCCCGGTGCGGCGCCAATGTGAAGGCCGGCGCCTTCAGAAGCAGCTCGTCGAGCAGGACACCAAGTTCCAGCCGGGACAAACCCTCGCCGGGGCAGTAGTGCGGACCGCGGCCGTACAGAAGATTGTCGTTCGGGTCCCGGTCCAGCCGGAACTCAGCGGGGTCCTCGAAGACCCGCGGGTCGCGTTGGGCCGCCGCCCATAGGACGGTGACCGGCGCGTCTGCCTCGATCGTGCGTCCTCGCATCGTCACCGATCGCGTCGTTCGACGGCGGTTGGCGATCAGTGGCGCCTCGAGGCGCAGCATCTCGTCCATCGCTGCCTGGCGGACTTCCGGCCGTGTGTGCAGCATTTCCAGCATGTCCGGTCGACGGGCCAGGAACTCGATGATGATCCCAACCGCCGCGGCAATCGTTCCCAATTCGCCGGCGGTCCAATTGCGCACGATGCTCACCAGTTGTGAGTCGGACAGGGGCTTGCCATCGATCTGTTCCTCGAGTAGTTGCGCCACGATCGTGCTGGGGCCATGGGGTCCGGCGGCCCGCTGCTGATCGAGCATTTCCACGATGATCCGGTCGAACTGTTCTGCGACCTTGTTCAGTTGGGCCCGGTCGCGTGCGCGGGTGGCAGTGGCGGATTCGTGTGCCCAGTCCTGCAGTGCCTGTGCCACTGTCCGTGGCCAGCCGAGGTAGGCACACTGCGCCCTGGCTGCGAAAGGCTCCGCGATGGCCGACATCACCTCGATCTCTCCGTCTGCGCGAAGAGCAGCGCTGAGTTGGTCTGCGGCGATCTCCTGCAGCGTCGGCGTGAACGCCTGCACGAGGTCAGGGGTGAAAGAACGGTCGACCACTGCCCGAAAGGCCGTGTGTTCCGGGGCGTCCATGCCGTTCGGCACCGCCACGTGCACGGAGACGCTGCTGCTGAAGGTGGCGTCGTCGGTAACGGCTTCCACTACGTCATCGTGGCGCGTCAGCGACCAGCCGAGCGCCTCACTGCGGGCGACCGGACAGCGTTCGCGGAGGTCGTCGTACGCCGCGCTCTGGTTGTGCTGAATCTGCTCGTCGCGCGGGTCCCAGTCCCAGCGCAGATCATGGCTCGCCCCCCTGGAGTTGCTGCTCATCGCTCCCTCGACCCCATTAAACGACAGCGCTCTGCGCCTACTTGCAATCTACAACTCGGTTTTGCGCTCATTTCTGCGGTCCAGGCGACCGCGGCGCTGCAGGATGACAACCCTCCCCCAGCAGGCGGCCGTTGAATCCAGCCGCCCCGATCACACCACCTTCGCCAGGAACTCCTGCGTCCGCTTGTGCTGCGGCGCCGTCAGGACTGTGCGCGGGTCACCGGCTTCGACGACCACGCCGTTGTCCATGAAGACCAGCGAATCGGCCACCTCGCGAGCGAAACCCATCTCGTGCGTGACCACGATCATCGTCATCCCGTCGTCGGCCAGCTTCTTCATCACCTCGAGGACCTCGCCGACCAGTTCGGGGTCCAAGGCCGAGGTCGGTTCGTCGAAGAGCATCAACTTGGGATCCATTGCCAGGGCCCGTGCGATCGCCACCCGCTGCAGTTGGCCGCCGGACATCTGCGCGGGATAGGCGTGCGCCTTGTGCGACAGTCCGACCATGTCGAGCAGTTCCGCTGCGCGCGCGGTGGCTTGCTTTTTGGGGGTCTTCTTCACGTGGATCACGGCCATGGTGATGTTGCCCAGCGCCGTGACGTGTGGGAACAGATTGAACCGTTGGAACACCATGCCGATGTCGCGGCGCTGGCGGGCGGCCTTGCGCAAGCTCATTTCGTGCAGGACATTGCCCCGCTCGACGTAGCCGACCAACTCGCCGTCGACGTATAGGCGCCCGGCGTTGATCTGCTCGAGATGGTTGATGCAGCGCAGGAAGGTGGACTTGCCCGAACCCGACGGTCCGATCAGGCACATCACCTCGCCGGGTTGCACGCTCAAGGTGACACCGCGCAGAACGTCGAGCGCACCGAAGCTCTTGTAGACGTTCTGGGCATCAACCATGGGCGTCATTTGGCGTCCTTGAGCAAATTGTCGTCCTCCGCGTCGGCCAGTGCCTGCAGTTGCCGGTCCGACATGATCCGCGACGCACCACGGGCGAAGTGACGCTCGAGGTAGTGCTGGCCGACCATGAGGATCGAGGTGAACAGCAGGTACCACGTGGACGCGATCAGCAACATGGGCACAGGGTTGAACGTCTCGACGGAAAGGTCGCGTGCGCGTGCGTACAGGTCGAAGGTGTAGGGCACAGCGGTGACCAGAGACGTGGTTTTCAGCATCGAGATGACTTCGTTGCCGGTCGGCGGGATGATCGCGCGCATGGCCTGCGGCAGGATCACCAGTCGCAGCGCCAATGCCCGCGACATGCCCAGCGCGGTCGCTGCTTCGCTCTGCCCCTCGTCGACACTCTGGATACCGCCGCGCACGATCTCAGCCATGTAGGCGGCCTCGTTGAGCGACAGTCCGATGACCGCCAGCCAGAACACGTTCTCGGCGAACGCGGCGGTCTCGATGGTGAAGAACTGCTCGACGAAGGGGATGCCAAAGTCGAGCCTGGGATAGATCGTCGAGAACAGTCCCCAGAAGACCAGCTGCACGTAGACCGGCGTCCCACGGAAGATCCACACGTAGCCCCAGCTGACCGACTGCATGATCCGGTTGGGGGTCAGTCGCATGACCGCGAGGATCACGCCGAGGGTGACGCCCAGGACCATCGACAACACCGTCAGCAGCAAGGTGATGCCGGCGGCCTGCCAGAAGCGCTGATCGAAGAGGTACTGGAAGTAGGTGTCCCAGTCGTAGGCCGCGTTGGTCGCCGCTCCGTAGATGAACAGGAACAGCGAAAAGACGATGACCGCCGCCCAAGCCGTACGCCCAGGGTGGCGTAGCGGTTTGGCCCGGATGCGTTCCGGCGGCGGGGGCACTTCATCGCCGGGAACGCGTCCAAGGTTGCCTTGGGCGGCGGCCATCGTCAGCTCGTTCCGCCGTTAATCTCAGCGGTTTCCACGGCACCTGCTTCAACGCCCCACTGTTCGAGGATCGCCAGGTAGGTGCCGTCGTCCATCAGGGACTGCAGGGAAGCTTGCACGGCTTGGGTCATGTCGCCGTCCTTGGCCAGGGCGACGCCGAAGGGTGCGGCATCGAAGATGTCGCCGGACAGTTCCAGCTTGCCGTCGGTCTGACTCACCGCGTACTGGGTGACCGGGGAGTCGGCGGACATGGCATCGGCGCGGCCGAGGACCACGGCGTTGGTGATGTCGCCCTGGGTGTCGAGTTTGAGCAGCTTGAGCGGCGGTTTGCCGGCCTCTTCACATGCCTTGCTCTTGGCAGGCAACTCGTCGGTCTCCTGGTAGGTTCCCGTGCCTACTGCGATCGTTTTGCCGCACGCATCGTCGGGGTCCACCGGGTTGTCCGGGCGGCTGGCCCACTGGATGCCGGCGTTGTAGTAGTCGACGAAGTCCACCGACGCCTGCCGTTCAACGGTGTCGGTGAAGGATGCCCAACCGACGTCGTACTTCCCGCCCTTGACGCCGGGGATGATGTTGTCGAACTGTGAGTCCCGCAGATCCGGCTCCAGGCCGAGGCGCTGCGACATCGCGGTGACCAACTCGATACCCCAGCCGGTCGGGTCGCCCTCCGGGGTCTTGAACTCGTCCGGCGCGTAAGTCAGGTTGGTGCCGACGATCAGCTTTCCGGAGTCGCGCACATCGGCTGGGAGCAGCGCGGCAGCGGTTTCGTCGACGCTGACGCTGGCAGCTGGGCTGGGTGCCTGCGAGCCCTCGGAAACGGGCGTGCTGTTCGTGCAGCCGCTGAACGTCAGCGCTGCGGTCGCTGCCAGCGCAACGAACACGCTGGACCTATGGCTACGGATCCTCATGACACTGACCTTTCATTGGCGGTTGATGCAGCGGCCTGCCCCTCGGAGCCGGGGAAACTCCCGAGGGGCAGGCCATGGTGGTGCAGGAAGGAAACGACGTCGGTTTCGGTGGCGACACCGGCGCGCGCCCCGAGTGTGGTGACTGCCCGTGCGGCTGCGGCGTTGGCGAACGCAGCCGCCGCGCGCAGGTCGGACGTGGTGTTGAGGGCGTGGATGAACGCTGCGCCGAATGTGTCGCCGGCGCCGGTCACGTCGACCACTTCGATCGGAATCCCGGCCACGTCGAATGAGTCATCGACGGTCGCGACCTGGCAGCCGTCTGGGCCCAGCGTGATGACCACAATCTCAGCCGCACCACCGAGCAGTCCGCTGATCACGGTCTGGCTGGACCGTCCGGCGCAATAGCGGTTGAAGCCGACCCGGTTGAACACGAGGATGTCCGCTTGGGCGATCAAGGCGTCGTCGCCGGCTCGCACGTTCGCCACGTCGAGGTCCAGCACGATGCGCGCGCCGCTGGTTCGAACGTGTTGCATCACGGCGGCGGCAGTTTGGCCGTGGTGTCGCAGCGAACGCAGGTCGCCGATTGCGGTGTAGACGTACTGGGCGGACCGCAGGGCGGCAAGCGCGGCGTCGTCCAGGTCGATGGTGCTGAGTCCCAAGGCGGGTGTCATCACCGTGTGTTCACCGTCGGCCAAGATGATGATGTTGCGCGAGTCGGCCAGTTCCGGGTCGCGAACGACGAGGCTGGTGTCGATGCCCTGAGCCTCCAGGTCGGCCAGGAGTCGCTTGCTCAATGGCCCGTCGTTCATGCTCCACAGCAAGCGTGCGGTCCCCCCGAAGCCGGCGTACACGGCTGCTGCGTTGGCGATCATGCCGCCCACCTCGGTGGCCACCGGAAACAGGTCGATCTTGGTGCCGGTGACCGGCCATTGGCTGGGCCGGAAGAACTCGTCCAGTGCGACGTCGCCGACGAAGACCGTGTAGGGCTCAGACATGGTCGGCTCGGATGGTGACGGGTCCGCCGGTGATCTCGACCCACGTGTCCTCGACGGTCGGGTCGACGCCCGCCAGCCAGTAATAGAGGCTGGGCGCCGCGAGGCCCATCGCGGGTGCGTGCCAGATCCCGACGTTGAGCATCAGGCACTGTCCCGGGTCTAGAAGCAACGCGGTGACGGCGTCAACTCGGGGTGCGTCGGCGACTGGCACGACGATGGGCGCACTGATCGGGGCGATCGCCTCGCGGGTGTGGTGGTGGTGTTCCATCAGGCTCACCGGGCTGGACAATGCGGGCCCTGCGGTCAACCCCAGATGTGTCGGTCCGTCGACTACCGGCTGCCCGGTGTAGCCGTCGCGCCAGTCCAGGCCCTGCGAGATGACCACGTCGGGAGAGCCGCCGGCCAAGTCGAACAGCCGGCCGAAGCGGGTCAGATCCACGGCATCGGCGCGTACGACATCGACGGTCTTCATGAGCATTCACCCACGGTCACGGTCGGTGCGGTGACCAACGCTCGCACCTGCCGGACCGCGTCCATGAACTGCGCGACGGCGGTCGGTGAAATCTCGCCAGAGGCTTCGCCGGTGTCCTTCAGCGAACTGCCGACGATGGCGGCGTCGGCGTGCAGAAGCTGTTCGTGGCAGTTGTCGGCGGTGACCCCGGCGCCGACCACCAGTGGGAACTGCGGACCAAGCACGTATCGGAACTGCGCGATCTTCAGCGGGGAGGTCTCGTGCCCTGTTTTGTCGCCAGTCACGACGACCGCGTCGCAGCGCCGACTCGCCAGTTGCAGGTCGACGTCCAGTGGGTTTCCGGACAGCACCGGCTGATACTTGAACCGCACGCCGCCCAGCAGTAGGGCTGAACTGCTTGCTCGAAGGTCCGCTACGGATTGCGCGAACCCGGGGTCCTGGTCCGCGGGCAGGTGGCCGGCGATCGAGTCCATCTGTACGAAGGCGGCGCCGTATGTGTCAGCCAGCGCGAACGAGGCGCGACCGTCATCAAGGACATTGATCCCGAAAGGTACCGGCAGTGTCTCGGCCGCAAGTGTCGCGAGCACGGCTTCGACGTCCGCGCGTGAGCCGAAGTAGTTCTCGACGACCAGCGCGTCGACCCCGTTGGTCAGCAGTATCTCGGTTTCCCGCATCGCGCGGGCCAGGACATCCCGCGGATCGTCGCCCTTGAGGTGCAGCATGGCCAGGATCGGCTTGGATACGCCGAACGATGCGGACAGAGCGGTCATTTCAGCCACTCCTCCGGATCCGCGATGGCCGTGGTGAAGTTGAACTGGATGCGCGAGGAGTAGACCGTTTTGATCCGCTCGATCTCGATGTCGTTCTGGTCGAATGCGCTGCCTTGGGCCACGAGCAACGCGTCCTGAGAGTCGTCCTTGAGTAGTGTCCGCTCGGTGTCGTTGATGACTTCCGCGGTCAGGGTCATCGCCGTGCGTCGCGGGTGGGTGTCGTAGGTGTTGCGGAAAAGCTCGTACAGAGAGCGGTCTTCAAAGTCGACGCGGTCGATGCCGGGGAACATGTCTAGCGGAATCCAGGACGTGTCCAGCGACAGGTAGTCGATGTCGTCGCCGACTTTGATGCCGCGCAACCGCACGAGTTCGAAGTAGGTGCGGCCCTCCAGATCCATCGTGTGTGCCGAGATCACTTTGGCCACCGCGAGTGACGCCTGATCTCCTAAGCTGTCGGTGAACCCGCCGAAATCCCAGATGTCGTGGCGGATCGGGCGGGCTTGGACGAACGTGCCCTTGCCGTGCACGCGCTGCACCAACTTTTCGTTGACGAGAACGTCGACGGCGCTGCGAACCGTGCCCCGGGTGGTGCCGAACTTTTTGACCAGGTCGGTCTCCGAGGGGATCGCGTCCCCGGCGGTGAGTTCGCCGTCGAGGATCAGCGCCCGCAGGTACCGGCTGATGTGGACATAGAGCGGCGTGAAGTCGTTCGCTCTGACAGTCACGCTCATTCCCCGCCCCAACTCATCCACTTGTCTAGACCACTAGACATGCTAGGGCAATCGGATGTCTCGATCAAGGGATGGGCGGATTGTGGTGGTCCTTTTGCCTGACTTACGTGGCTTTGGACGCAGGGGCTGAGGTTTTCGATGGTGGTCAGGTGTAGCCGAACAGCTGAGGTTGAGTTGCCCCTTCGGTCAGAGTTGTCCGATTGCGATGGTCCCCACTTGCAGCGTGGTCCTATGGTCACGGGTACTCCGGCATCACTCAGTTGGGTGAACCGGCACAGGGAGAGGATCGTCATGTTCGCTAAACCCAAATGGGTGGCTGGGCTGGCAGCGGCTGCGCTTGCGTTGTCGCTGTCGCCGCTGCTGGCCGTGTCGCCGGCTAATGCGGCCGAGCGCCCGGACAGTCTCGGCAAGGACTTCTGGCTCGCATTCCCACAGAACTTCGTCGGAAACCCGCAATTGCAACTGTTCATCAGTGGGCCGACGGCTACGAGTGGAACAGTGGAGGTACCCGGGTTGTCGTTCTCGCAGAACTTCACCGTCAACCCCGGTGTAGCGACCACGGTGGATGTGCCCGAAGGCGCTCAGTTGACGCTCGGGAACTCCGGTGATCCGGAGCAGCGAGCGATTCACGTCAGCGCCAATGATGAGGTCAGCGTGTACGGCCTGAACCGCATCGATTTCACCACCGACGCCTTCATGGGCCTTCCGGTGGACGTCCTCGCCAAGGAGTACGTCGTCCTGGCCTATCCCGCCCCGAATCTGGCCTCGGAATTCGCGGTTGCTGCGACTGAGGATGGCACCGACGTGACCTATGTCCCCACCGCCGACACGACCGCGGGTGTGACTGCGGGAGCTTCCACCACCAAGACGCTGAACAAAGGTGAGGCGCTGCCGGTCTCGTCCAACACGGGGGATCTCTCCGGAACAGTGATCACCTCGACGAAGCCGGTCGCGGTGTTCGGCGGACAATCGTGCGCCAACGTCCCAACCAGCACGACTCGCTACTGCGATCACCTGGTCGAGCAACTGCCCGGAACTCCCACGTGGGGCAAGTCCTTCCAGACTGTGCCGTTGAAGACACGTCTGAATGGTGACACGTTCCGGATGGTCGCCTCAGAGAACGCCACTACGGTGGCGGTCAACGGTGCCGCAGTGGCGACTCTCAACCGCGGTGAAGTGCACCAGCAGATCATCGACGGGCAGGCGACCATCACCTCCGATAAGCCCATCCTGGCCGCCCAGTACTCAAACGGGACTGACTACGACGGTGTGGTAGCGGACCCCTTCATGATGCTGCTGATTCCATCCGAGCAGTTCCTGAGCCAGTACACGTTCGCGACGCCCGCGACCGGCTTTGCGCGAAACTTCGTGAACGTGGTAACAGCGGATGCGGGTGTGGGACAGGTTCAACTCGATGGAGCAACTGTCCCAGCGGGCCAGTTCAGCGCCATCGGTTCCACCGGGTTCTCGGGGGCGCAGGTGGATCTGGCCGTAGGCAGCCACACGATGAGCTCGAACCAACCGTTCGGTATCTATGTGTACGGTTTCGATGACGACGATTCGTACGGTTATCCCGGTGGTGCCGCGTTCGCATCCATCAACGCGGTGGCCTCATTGACGCTGACTCCGCCGGCGCAGACGGTAACGGTGAACAACCAGGCGTGCCTGGACACCACGGTGCTGGACAAGGACAACAAGCCGTTGCCTGGCATTGATGTGAAACTGAAGGTCGAGGGTGTTAACCCGGCCACCACCTCGGGCTTCACGAACGCGTCCGGGGTCTTCCAGAACTGCTACACCAGCAGCAAGGTGGGCACGGACACCGCGACGGCCACGTTCGGGTCCCTATCGGCAGTCGCGACGGTGAAGTGGGTAAGCGCCACGCCGCCGACGCCACCGCCAGCCAAGAGGAAGAAGCTGCCGATCAAGAAGACGAAGGTGAAGAAGTCGCCAGTGTCCTTGGGTAAGGACGGCAAGGTTCGCCTGGTCAAGAGCATCAAGACCAACAAGCACGGCAAGACTTCGGTCCGGGTGTTCTGCAACCCAACCAAGTCTGCTGCCGCTGGTGAGGTGCGCTTCTGCGACACGAATGTGACGAAGAAGGGCAAGATCACCGTGCGGTCCACGGGGTACGACTCGCTACGGGTGCGCGTTGTGGTGAAGGCGAAGCCCAAGAAGGGCCAGGCAGACACGTGGCGTCGCAATACGTGGCGCAAGTCCTGGAAGGTCAGGCCGTAATCACGGGTCGAAACTGATGTGACTGTGGGGTGCTCGCTGCGGGCACCCCACAGCCGTGTCCGAGGACTAGTCGCCAACAGCAGTGCAGCAGCGACCGCGCGCAGGGGACTTTGGAGAAATCGTGCCACCTACTGACGCGGCCCGTCCAAAGTCCGCCGTCAGACCCTTCCGGGTGAAGAACGGGACTGCCCGGACCTGTGCTCGATGTGGTCGGCGCCAGCCTGTGTGTTCACCGGCCACCTTCGCAGCCCTTGGTATACCTGCCAGGTGAGGTCAACCGAGCCGCTAAACCACCCGAATGGCCCTCGCTGAGGGTCGCGGATCGTGCTTAGGGTCGGGCTTACAACCGATGAAGGGGTTGGGCATGAATCCTCGTACCGGGTTGACCGTCGCCGCGGCGGCACTCATGGTCGTCGCTGTTCCCACCAGCAGTTGGGCATCGCCAGATGGGAAAGACAAGGCGTCGGCCAAGACATGGTGGTGGGGTCACGACAAGCCCTCGGTGGGGGAACGAACTCTGGGTGACCCACTGCTGCCGCAGATCGGCAATGGCGGGTACGACGCGCGGCACTACCGGATCTATCTGAACTACGACCCGGTCACCAACGAGTTCTTGTCAGCGAAGACCACCATCTACGCGAAAGCCGACAAGACGCTCAAGGAATTCAGCCTCGACTTCCAGGATCTCGATGTATCCAGTGTCAGAGTCAACGGGCTCAAGGCCGAGTTCGACCAGGTCGATGCGACTCCGCAGTTGAGCGCCAATCCCGCCGTTACTCAGCCGATGAAACTCGTCGTTACTCCGAACCCGTGGAGTCGGCCGAGGGCTAGCCGTTATTTCCGGGTTGATGTGAAGTACTCCGGCACTCCCGAGGCCATCACAGATGCGGATGGTTCCAGTGAGGGTTGGATCCGAGCCTGCTACCCGCTTGCCGAGCCCCGCACATGTGATGGCTCCTTCGTGGTCAACGAGCCGATCGGTGCGCAGAGCTGGTTCCCGTCGAACAACCACCCGAGTGACAAGGCCACGTTTGACACCTTCATCCGCGTTCCGCAAGGTAAGACGGCACTCGGCACCGGAGAGAGCGCCGGCAAGTGGAAGCACCGCGACGGTACGATGACGTGGCGCTGGCGCGAGGACGACCCGACGGCCACCTATCTCACGACCGCGACGGTCGGCGACTTCGACTACGTGGTCGACTCGATGAACGAGAGGTCCACCGGGCGCACATTGCCGGTTTACAACGCGGTGGACAGTTCGGCCGACGCGACGGCCAAGGCGCAGGTGCAGAATTCCCTCGATATGGCGCCGGGGCAACTCAACTTCCTCAGCGATCTGTTTGGTCCGTACCCCTTCGACTCCACAGGTGCGGTCGCCGACAGGGCAGCCGGGGTCGGGTACGCCCTCGAGGTGCAGGGTAAGCCGCACTACGCCGGCAATCCCAAGACTGGCGTCCCGTCGATCGGCCTCGGCACGCAGCTTCACGAGATCTCCCACCAGTGGTTCGGCAACAGCGTCACGTTGCAGACCTGGGCGGACATCTGGTTCAACGAGGGCTGGGCGAACTGGAGTACGTGGTACTGGAGCGCTCAGGTGCAGGGCGGAACCGACCCGGCGGTGCGCTTCGACGAGCTCTACGCCTCGACTCCGGATGAGAACTGGCAGGTCGCTCCGGCTGTCCTGGACGACGAGGCCGCGAATCTGTTCAAGTACTTCCCGACCTACCAGCGCGGTGCGATGACACTTCAGGGTTACCGCGAGATCGTCGGAGACCCGAACTTTTTCGGCCTTGCGCGCAAGGTCCTGGACAAGTACGCGTACAGCAACATCAGCACCGCCGAGTTCATCGCCGAGGCGAAGAAGGCCAGCGGTCTGAATGGCGCCAAGCTGACCCTGCTCGACGAGTACTTCCAGCAGTGGCTGTACGGCGAGACCAAGCCGACGATCCTGCCGGAGGACTTCGCGTAGGACGGTTGCGGGAGAGTCTGAGCTCAAGGTAGACCGAAGGGTCACAACTGCCGTGACCACTCAGGAGCAGTCGTGACGCGACTGGCCACGGGCATGGTCAAATGTCCATCAGGAGGGCTAGCACCTCGCGGACGCGAGCCAGATCCACGGAGCCCACGTTGCCTCGTCGTCGGAGGACTCTCGAACTGCCCGGGCAGCACGTACGGTGGGACTTTGGACGTAGCGTGCCACCTAGAGGTTGTCGCAAAATCGTGCGGCGTGGTTGCCGGTGTGCTGGTGGGTTGTTCGAGAGAATTGGCCATGGCGGGTTCGTATCGGCCGGTGAGCCGGGATCAGCAGTTTTTGTTGCCTGTGGATATGGGCGAGTGGTTGCCGGATGATCATTTGGCGTGGTTTCTGATTGATGTGGTCGCCGAGTTGGACACCTCGGCGTTTCATGCTGATCGGGTGTTGGGGGGTCGGGGCCGGGCAGCGTATGACCCGGACATGATGTTGGCGTTGTTGTTGTACGCCTACGCCAACAAGGTCCACGCTTCGCGCAGTATTGAGCGGTTGTGCGATTCGGATGTGGCGTTTCGGGTGATCTGCGGGTCAGACGGTCCGGATCACGCCACGATCGCGCGGTTCCGGGCGGTCCACGATCAGGGGTTCAAGGCGTTGTTCGCTTCGGTGTTGGGGTTGTGCCGGGCCCACGGGATGGTGCGGGTGGGGGTGGTGTCGATCGATGGCACGAAGGTGTTGGCCAACGCCTCGCGGGGGGCGAACCGTTCCGAGCAGTGGCTGCTGGAGCAGGCCTCGAAGATTGTCGACGAGGCGACCGCGGTTGATGCCCAGCAGGACGCCGAGTTCGGTGATGCGGTCGGTGATGAACTGCCTGCGCAGTTGGCCGGGCGTTCTGGTCGGGGGGCGCGGATCCGTGCGGCGTTAGCCGAGGTTGACCGGCAAAAGCAGAAGGCCGCGGCTGATGATGACGCCGACGCCCAGCGGGCACGGGATTATCTGGCCCGGGTGCAAGCCGGGCAGTCGGTGGGTGGGCGTGCCCCCGCCGGGACGGATCCGGTGGCGTTGGCGCAGGCCAGGCTGGCCAATGCGCAGGCCAAACACGCCGCGTCGGCGCCCTGTTCGAATGCCCGAGCAGACGCCTCGAAAGCGATCAAGAAACACACGCAGAAGCTGGCCGAGGCCAAGGCCGCGCAGGAGGCCGGCACCGTGCAGGTCAGGCCCGGGCGGGCCGCGCGCCGACGCGCACGGAACGGGACATGGATCCCCCACGCGAATCTCACTGATCCCGACTCGCGGTTGATGACGGCGGCCAATGGCGGATCGGTGCAGGCTTACAACGTGCAGTTGGCGGTCAGCGACGACCATGTGATCATCGCCTGTCAGGCCCATCAAAGCGCCTCTGATCAGGGCAGTTTCGAACCGATGCTCACCGCCGCGGTGCACGCCGCGCAGGCCCTGCACGGCCACGACCGGCACGCCGATCGTGAACGCGATGCTGCCGGTGGGCCGGCCGGGATCGGGGTGGTGCTGGCCGACGCCGGGTATCTCAGCGAACACAACCTGACCGTGGACGGTCCGCCACGACTGATCGCCACCGGCAAGCACCGTGACTTACACAAAACCCCGCCGGGGCAGCCACCACCGGCATCCGATGACCGGCCGATCTCACAAATGCGTCAGCGCCTGGCCGACCCGGCGGTCCGAGAACAGTACAAACGCCGCGGAGCGACCGTGGAACCAGTCAACGCCCACCTCAAACACGGAGTCGGGCTGCAACGATTCAGCCGTCGGGGCCTATCCGCGGTCACCTCCGAACTCAACCTGGCGGCCACCGTGGTCAACCTGCAACGCCTACACCACCGGACGAGGGCCACCAGTTAGCCCCCGGGCCCTCCCAGGCCCACCCATGAGCCGCCGCCCGGCACAGGCGAAGCCTGCAAACCCCCAGCCCCAACAAAAATGCGACAGCCTCCTACTGGCGTGTATGGTCCAAAGTCCCCGAGAGGGCGGCCTGACCAGCGCAGGGTGCGGTCCTGTGACGAAGACACGATTCGCCATCGGTCTGCGCGAGGACTGCTGCCAGCGGAACGTCGCGCGGCTGCGGCCGGCCCGGGCAGGTTGACCGCCGGCGACACAACCTTGACGGCGGACCGGCCGGCGCTCACTTGTGGACGTGGACATCGGCACCGAGCGCAGTCAGCCGGGCGACCCGCGCGGGCAG
>Ga0209607_1000684_pt1 | contig 29652 bp, 22 predicted proteins | sample AD_UKC117_MetaG_FD_184413 | JGI IMG/M metagenome (GOLD analysis project Ga0209607, IMG submission 184413) | Active sludge microbial communities of municipal wastewater-treating anaerobic digesters from Hong Kong - AD_UKC117_MetaG (SPAdes)... | ecosystem: Engineered > Bioreactor > Anaerobic >... | reverse complement strand
GAGAAGTTCTTATCCACCGAGCTTAAGCCAAAGCCGGATGAGGTCTATGACGTTTACGACGTGGACATGTCCGACGCGGAAATAACCGTCCCGTAAAAAGGGCGGTTTTTCATATTAAGGAGGTTCTTTTATCATGACAGACACAAGACACCGGCTCGCATTGCAAAGTCGGGGTGAAACACAACTTCATCAAAATTTGAAAGGAGAAGCCGGAATCGGGACGCCGTTGACACATGCGCAGCATGTACGGCGATTTTCATTCCGGATTTTGCAGTCAGGAGTATAACAATCCGCTTCAATCCCATTTGATTCCGGCAAAATATTATGGATTTTTTCAACAGTGCAGTCGATGTGCTCCAGACCCTCGTCATCGCCCTCGGTGCCGGCCTGTGTATCTGGGGCGGCATCAACCTTTTGGAAGGCTACGGCAACGACAACCCCGGTGCTAAGTCGCAGGGTATTAAGCAGCTCATGGCGGGCGGCGGCGTCGCGCTGATCGGGCTCGTCCTTGTTCCCCTGCTCTCCGGTCTCTTCGGTTAATCTCAGAACATCCCATTGCAATAAACACAGGAATCCTGCACAGCGTCCGCGAAAGCGGGCGCTGTGGGAAAGGAGGTAACGCCCATTGGATTTGATATGGGAAAAGTTCACTGAGTGGCTCAAAGAAATACTGGTAGGCGGCGTCATGAATAACCTGACCGGCCTCTTTGACAATGTAAATAACAAGGTCGGTGAAATCGCAGGTCAGGTCGGCTCTACCCCGCAGGCGTGGAACAGCAGCATCTTCAACATGATAAAAACGCTGTCAGATAACGTCATCCTGCCGATAGCCGGTGTGATTCTGGCTTTTGTCATGACGCTGGAGCTTATCCAGCTCATCACGGATAAAAACAATCTTAATGACGTGGATACCTGGATGTTCTTCAAGTGGATATTCAAGACTGCCTGTGCTGTGCTTATCGTCACGAATACTTGGAATATCGTCATGGGGATATTTGAAATGGCACAGAGCGTCGTAAACAGCGCGTCGGGCGTTGTGGTCGCAAATACGTCCATAAACCTCGCGGACAACATCGCAAACCTTGAGGCACGGCTTATGGAAATGGAGGTCTGGGAGCTCTTAGGACTATGGCTTCAGTCTTTCATAGTCGGTATCACCATGTGGGCTCTGACCATCTGTATTTTCATAATCACCTATGGGCGTATGATTGAGATTTACCTTGTGACCTCCGTTGCGCCTATTCCTATGGCAACAGCGGTCAACCGCGAATGGGGACAGATGGGTCAAAACTATCTGCGAAGCTTGCTGGCACTGGCGTTTCAGGGCTTTCTCATTATCGTATGCGTGGCAATCTACGCCGTACTTGTACAGAACATGATTGTCGATGAGGACATCAGCACGGCGATTTGGACGTGCATGGGCTACACGGTGCTGCTTTGCTTCACGCTGTTCAAGACAGGTTCTCTCGCTAAGGGAATCTTTAACGCACATTGACGGAGGTGACAACAAAACATGGCTTATGTACCCGTACCCAAAGACCTTAACGCCGTAAAGACGAAGGTCATGCTCAATCTCACAAAGCGGCAGCTCATATGCTTCGGAGCCGGAGCCGCGATAGGCGTACCGCTGTTCTTCCTGCTCAAAGGCAGCATTGGAACGAGCTCCGCGGTCATCTGCATGATTATTGTCATGCTCCCGTTTTTCCTGCTGGCTATGTATGAAAAGAACGGCCAGCCGCTTGAAAAGATACTGTGGAATATCATTCAGGTGTATTTTCTGAGGCCGAAGCAGCGTTCCTATCAGACAAACAATTTCTACGTCCTGCTTGAACGTCAGGATAATTTAGACAAGGAGGTATACCGGATTGTCAACGGCAAAAAAGCTCACCCGCGCGGACAGAAAGCAGATCGAAGCGGCGATAGCACAAGCAAACCGCACGGACAGAAAGCATAAATCGGCGCAGGACAGTATTCCGTTTCAGCGGATGTTCCCGGACGGTATCTGCCGCGTAACGGACAGCTATTACACCAAAACCATCCAGTTTCAGGACATCAACTATCAGCTCAACCAGAATGAGGACAAAACCGCCATCTTTGACGGATGGTGCGACTTCCTCAATTATTTCGACAGCTCTATACGGTTCCAGCTCTCTTTTGTGAATATGTCCGCTACAAAGGACAGCTTCGCAAGAAGCATCACCATTCCCGCGCAGGGCGACGATTTCGATAAAATCAGAAGCGAATACACGCAAATGCTTCAAAGTCAGCTCGCCCGGGGAAACAATGGGCTTATCAAGACCAAATATCTCACCTTTGGCGTGGAAGCGGAAACGCTGAAAACGGCAAAGCCAAGACTGGAGCGCGTGGAGACTGATATTCTCAATAACTTCAAGCGGCTCGGCGTCAGCGCGGAGGTACTCGACGGCACACAGCGTCTGGCGCTTATGCACGATATGTTCCACATGAACGAGCCGGAGCCGTTTCGCTTTTCATGGGACTGGCTGGCTCCAACCGGCTTGTCGGTCAAGGACTTTATCGCACCGTCTTCTTTTGAGTTCTGTTTGGGCAGTACCTTCGGCGTTGGAAATAAGATAGGCTCTGCGTCTTTCCTGCAAATACTCGCGCCGGAGCTCAACGACCGTATGCTGGCGGATTTCCTCGACATGGAGAGCTCGCTCATCGTCACCATGCACATTCAGTCGGTAGATCAGGTCAAAGCCATCAAGACCATCAAACGCAAAATCACGGACTTGCAGAAAATGACCATTGAAGAACAGAAAAAGGCTGTCCGCGCCGGGTATGATATGGACATCATCCCTTCCGACCTTGCCACCTACGGCACGGAGGCTAAAAAGCTTCTGCAAGACCTCCAGAGCCGTAATGAGCGCATGTTCCTGATGACCTTCATTCTGCTCAATACTGCCGATACGAAGCAGCAGCTCGACAACAACATCTTTCAGGCGAGCTCCATCGCGCAGAAATACAACTGTGCGCTGACACGCCTTGACTTCCGGCAGGAGGAAGGGCTGATGAGCAGCCTGCCTCTTGGACTCAACCAAATAGAGATACAGCGGGGCTTGACCACATCGAGCGTCGCTATTTTTGTGCCTTTTACCACCCAGGAGCTGTTTCAAAACGGCAAGGAAGCTCTGTACTGCGGGATCAACGCCCTGTCAAACAACCTCATCATGGTAGATCGGAAGCTTCTGAAAAACCCAAACGGTTTGATTCTCGGCACACCGGGTTCCGGCAAATCCTTTTCGGCAAAGCGCGAGATCGCCAATGTGTTCCTTGTCACGGAGGACGACATCATCATCTGCGACCCCGAATCGGAATACGGGCCGCTGGTAGAACGCCTGCATGGTCAGGTCATCCGCATTTCACCTACCTCGAACGACTATATCAACCCTATGGACTTGAACCTTAACTACTCGGACGATGAAAACCCGCTTTCCCTCAAGTCCGATTTCATTCTCTCGCTCTGTGAGCTGATCGTCGGCGGTAAAGACGGCCTAATGCCGGTGGAAAAGACCATCATCGACCGCTGTGTGCGACTGGTCTATCGCAATTATTTGAACGATCCCAAGCCGGAGAACATGCCCATTCTTGAAGACCTGTACAACGAGCTTCGCAAGCAGGACGAAAAAGAAGCGGCGTATATCGCCACCGCGCTTGAAATCTATGTTACCGGTTCATTGAACGTCTTTAACAACCGCACCAATGTGGATATCCGCAGCCGTGTGGTCAGCTATGACATCAAGGAGCTGGGCAAGCAGCTCAAGAAGATCGGTATGCTCATCGTGCAGGATCAGGTCTGGAACCGCGTCACGGTCAACCGCGAGGCGCACAAGTCCACCCGCTACTATATCGACGAAATGCACTTGCTGCTCAAGGAAGATCAGACCGCAGCATATACCGTCGAGATATGGAAGCGATTCCGCAAGTGGGGCGGGATTCCGACCGGTATCACCCAGAACGTCAAAGACCTGCTGTCCTCCCGTGAGGTGGAGAACATTTTCGAGAACTCCGACTATGTGTATATGCTCAACCAGGCTTCCGGCGATCGGCAGATTCTCGCAAAACAGCTCAACATTTCTCCCCATCAGCTCTCCTATGTCACTCACTCCGGTGAAGGCGAGGGGCTTCTGTTCTACGGTAGCATCATCCTCCCGTTTGAGGACAGGTTCCCGAAGGATACCGAGCTTTACCGCATTATGACTACGAAGCCGCAGGAAATTACGGCGTAACTAAAGACGGAAAGGACAAATGATTATGGATAACAGACACGAAATCGCAGTATTTGAGAACGATGAGCTTGGAAAAGTCCGTGTTTTCACGCGCGGCGATGAACCGTGGTTTGCCGCAAAGGACGTTACAGCTATTCTTGGTTATACCAATGCAAGCAAAGCCATCACTGACCATGTGGATGAGGAGGATAAACTCAATAACGAATCGTTATCGAGTTTGGGACAGCGCGGCGGCTGGCTGATCAACGAATCCGGGCTTTATGCGCTTATCCTCTCCAGCAAGCTTCCCACAGCCCGCAAATTCAAGCGATGGGTCACTTCCGAGGTGCTGCCGTCTATCCGCAGGCACAGCGCTTATCTGACCGATGAACTGCTTGACCGCATTGAAGCGGATAAGGAGATTGTCTCCGACATCACGGCAAAAATGGTGGCCGAGCGCAGAAGTCACGAGCAGACAAGAAAAGCACTGAGTGACGCGCTTCCCAAGGTTGAGTATTTCGATGCTTTCGTCGATATGCGCGACTGCACCAACATCCGCGCCACGGCAAAGGAGCTGGAGATTCCAGAGCGCATCTTCTGTAAGTTTCTTATGGACAAGAAGCTCGTTTACAGAGCCCCGTCAAAGAATCTAATGCCTTATCAGAAGCCCTTCAACGCAGGGTTCTTCATTGTAAGGGATTACTGTCGCCACAATCACAAGGGCTGCTACACGCTTTTCACCGCCAAGGGCAAGGACTATATCCGCAGGCTTTGGGCGCGTGAAAACAGCAAATGCGCGTAAGCGCAAATAAAAAATCGGAGGAAAGCAAATGGATTGCAATAAAACCTATCTCGTTTCCGGAAAGGACTATTTCAATTATGTCACGGCTGACGTTGCCCTGTACTCCATGCTCAAGGAGCTGATTTACGGAATCGACGAGCTTTCGCACAGCCCGAGAATCAATGCGCTCAAGAAGATCGCACAGGAATTTGAGACCGCCGCCGATGAGTTTATCATGGCGCTCGGCGCAAGTGAGGGCGATATTCTTTACGGTTGCATCGACGATATTGAGGATGCCGTGTACTGCCAGGCAGAGAGCCAGGTCATCACGCCGGAGAGAGCCGGATATGTTTCCCGATATGACAGAGCCTGCAAAACCTGTCCCGGCTGCTGCGAATGCGATGAGGACTGCGAGTTCACGTATATCTGTCCTGACATTGAGGCTCATAAGACTGACTGCGCGGAGGAAGCGCCGCTTTCCGAACAGGCTGCGCTCGCGGTTTATGTGACGCTTCTGCCTGCGGAACAGCTGAACGACTTCTCCAAGTTCAAAATCTATCTGAATGAGCAGTTCAAAAATATGCGTGACTCTGCCAAGGAGTGAGCTTTCGTGCGCCGGAAGTGAGGTGATGCACAATGGCAAAACGCTCCCCAAGACTGCAATTTACAGAGGAAGAGCGCACCGAGCCAAAGCTTGAAAAGGCGGCGCGCAAGGCGGAAAAGTGCGTGGACAAGCTCGAAAAAGTAGAAGCGAAAATTCCTCAAAAGACAATAAAGATAAAAGAGCGCGTTGTTGACCCGAAATCCGGCAAGGTAACAACGCGCCTGTATTTTGAAGAGGTGGATAAAAAACGCCCGCCGTCCAAGCTCTCTCACGCCGTCCGTGACGCGCCCGCCGCAACGGTTTCAGCCACAGTCCACAGGAAGCTGCGCGAGGCAGATGACGACAATTCCGGTACGGAAGCAGCCAACTCCGTGACAGAGACCGCCGAGGGCGGTGCTTGTACCATCCAGTCGGCACACCGAAGCCATGAGCTGAAGCCTTACCGCAATGCCGACAGCGCCGAGGTTAAGGCCGATAGAGCCAATCTTAAAGCTTTGGAGAAAACGGCTCAGCAGCAAAACCCGGAGTTTTCGAGCAACCCGTATTCCCGCTGGCAGCAAAAGCGCGCCATCAAGAAGGAATACGCCGCAGCGAAAGCGGGAAAAGGCGCACAGAACACAGTCAAGGCGTCCGAAGCCACGGCAAAGGCGGCAAAGAAGACCGCCGAGGAAACTAAAAAGGCCGGCGAGTTCATTGCAAGGCACAAGAAAGGCTTTCTCATCGTTGGTGGAATTGCCGCGCTGCTTGCCATCTTCATGAGCATCATCGGTTCCTGCTCGGTGATGTTCAACGGCATGTCTTCCGCAATCACAGGCTCAACCTATCCCTGTGAAGACGCGGATATGCTCGAAGCGGAATCGCAGTATGTCGGTATGGAAGCCGAATTGCAGGCCATGTTGGATAATTACGAGAGCACTCACGATTATAACGAATACCATTTTGACCTTGACGATATTGAGCATGACCCGTATGTGCTCATATCCGCGATCACTGCCCTGAAGGGCGAAGCCTGGACGATAGACGAGGTTCAGGGCATCCTTCAAACGCTCTTCGACAAGCAATATATCCTGACCGAGACTGTCACCACAGAGACCAGATACAGAACGGAGACCCGAACAGGCAGCTATGACTACATCGATTCTGAGACCGGTGGAATCGTAACTGTGGATTACGAGTACGACGTGCAGGTTCCGTATACCTACTATATCTGCACTGTGGAGCTTGAGAATTTCAACCTCTCCCATGTCCCTGTGTATATCATGTCGCAGGATCAGCTTTCCATGTATGCCATGTACATGGCGACGCTGGGCAATCGCCCCGACCTGTTTGCATCGTCTTCGTATGTCGGCAAGTATTACGGTACTGAGTATGAGAAGTATGACATTCCCCCGGAAGCGCTGGAGGATGAACAATTTGCCGCCATGATAGAGGAAGCGGAGAAATATCTCGGCTATCCGTATGTCTGGGGCGGCAGCTCTCCATCCACCTCCTTCGACTGCTCCGGATTCGTTTCCTGGGTAGTCAACAACTGCGGCGTCGGCTGGAATGTCGGCAGGCTCGGCGCGTCCGGTCTGCTCGGTATCTGCACCCGCGTCTCCGCAGCAAACGCAAAACCTGGAGACCTTATCTTTTTTCAAGGCACCTATGACACTGCGGGCGCGTCTCACGTTGCAATCTATGTCGGCAACGGAATGATGCTTCACTGCGGAGACCCTATCCAGTACACAAGCATAGAAACGAGCTATTGGCAGCAGCACTTTTTAGCCTACGGCAGACTGCCGAATCCATGAGAACAGGAGGAACCCATGAACTCTAAAATAGATAAGCTGCGCGAGGAACGCAGTAAGCACACCACGAAAATTGAATCGCTTCAATCCCGCGTCAAAGAAATCGACGAGAAAATCACAGAGCTTGAAAACATCGATATTGTCGGCATGGTGCGCGAGCGCGGCGTAACGCCGGAAATGCTGGCTGAGCTTCTCAAAGCGATGCACGGCAAGCCTGTTCCGGCTGAGAATCGGAACAGTATCAGAAAGGAGGACACTCATGAAGAAAACTAAATTCAGGATCATCGCCTGTGTTATGGCTGTCATGTGCTGCATGGCAGCCTTTTCCGTTACCGCGTTTGCCTCTGACGGCGGAGGCTGCTACGAATCGGACGAGGACGGCGACAACACACCGCCGTCCTCAATCGACACCATCACCGTCTCCACGGAAAACGTGAAACTGCCCGAGAATCAAGGCAGCGAACCGCTGACTCCCGACGGCAATCTCTCTCTGATCGACGATGTTTTGCAGGATGAGAGTTATGCCAGTGACGAGGGTGTAACGGTCGGCAATAAGCAGTTCATAACGGTTCAGAGTAAGAACGGCAACTACTTCTATATTGTCATCGACCGCAGCGGGGACACGGAAAACGTGTATTTCCTGAATCTTGTGGACGAAGCCGACCTAATGGCGCTTATGGAGGACGGAAACAGCGGCAGCAGCACAAGTGTCTGCACCTGTACCGATAAATGCTCTGCCGGTGCTGTCAACACCGATTGCCCCGTCTGCAAGAGCAATATGAGCGAATGTACCGGCAAGGAAGCGGCTGTTACAACCCCCGACCCAGGCACCACCGATGACACGGGCAGTGAGGCCGCGGGAGATTCCGGGGGCAGCAAGTCCGGCAGCAATGCTTCACTTTTGCTCATTGTGCTCGTGGTTGCCCTTGCCGCCGGCGGTGCGATTTATTGGTTCAAATTCCACAAGCCCAAGCCCAAAACCAAGGGCAGTGATGACCTTGACGACTACGATTACGGCGAAGATGAAGACGAGCTGGGCGAGGATATGAAATATGAGACCGAAGCCGATGACGCGGACAGTGATTCTAAATCGGATGACAACGAATAAAGGGAAAGAGGAAATGATAATGAAAAATCTTGTGATTGCCGAAAAGCCTTCTGTGGCAAAATCCATTGCCAACGTTCTGGGCGCTGACAGACGCTGCGACGGCTATCTTGAAGGAGATAATTACCTTGTCTCCTGGTGCTTCGGACATCTGGCGGAGCTTGCCTCCGCCGAGGTGTACGATGAGAAATATGCTAAATGGAACGGAAGCGATCTTCCCATCGTACCGGAGCCCTGGCAGTATTCCGTAGGCAGGGATAAGAAAAAACAGCTTGATCTGCTCTCTTCGCTCATGAAACGCGCAGATGTGGGCGAGATCATCAACGCTTGCGACGCGGGGCGCGAGGGAGAGCTTATCTTCCGCACCGTATACAACCTTTCCGGCAGTACCAAGTCTATGAAGCGGCTGTGGATTTCTTCAATGGAGGATACCGCCATCCGCGAGGGCTTTGATAGCCTCCGTCCCGGCGAGGATTACGACAGGCTCTACGCCTCCGCGCTCTGCCGGAGCAAAGCGGATTGGATGGTCGGAATCAATGCCACCCGTTTGTTTTCCGTGCTCTACCATCGGACACTGAACGTGGGGCGCGTCATTTCTCCCACATTGGCGCTGCTCGTACAGCGTGAAGCGGAGATTGATGCCTTTATCCCCGAATCCTTCTACACAGCTGAGCTTGACTGCGGAGACTTCAAAGCCTTCTCCGATAAGTATAAGGACAAAGCCGAAGCCGCTACTGCCGCCGACAGTAAGAACGGAAATGTCACGGTGAAGAGCGTTGAACGCAAAGAAAAATCCGAAAAAGCACCCATGCTCTACGACCTGACCACCCTCCAGCGTGACGCCAACCGTATTCTCGGATATACGGCGCAGCAGACCTTGGACTACCTTCAGTCGCTCTACGAGAAAAAACTCTCCACTTACCCGCGAACCGACAGCCGCTTTCTCACTGACGATATGGAACCGTCCGTAAACGCGATTGTGTCGCTCTGCGCCGGTATATGCGGCGGAAGTACGCCTCTTTCCGTAAATGCGGAATGCGTCTGTGACAGCAAAAAGGTCTCCGACCACCATGCCGTTATCCCCACCATGAGTGCCGGCGAAACGGACTTGTCCGCGCTGACCGCCGGGGAACGCGAGATTCTGCGCCTTGTGGCAATGCAGGTGCTTCGCGCCGTGAGTGCCTCGTATAAATACTCCGAAACCGTCGTCACTATGGAATGCGGCGGCATAACCTTTACCGCTAAAGGCAAGACGGTCATTGAACTCGGGTGGAAAGCCTTTGCCGAGCAGGAGCAAAAGGATAAGGCACTCCCTGAGCTCTCTGAGGGGCAGGTCATTAAGCCTGTCGGCGCAAGCGTAAAGGAAGGCAAAACATCCCCGCCCAAGCACTTTACGGAGGACACGATTCTTGCGGCCATGGAAACGGCGGGCGCAAAGGATATGCCGGAGGATGCGGAGCGCAAGGGGCTCGGTACACCGGCTACACGAGCCGCGATTTTGGAAAAGCTGGTCTCAACTGGCTTTGTAGAACGTCAAAAGAGCAAGAAAACAGTCAGCCTTATCCCCGCGCACAGCGGTGTATCGCTTATTACCGTCCTGCCAGAGCAGCTCCAGTCTCCGCTTTTGACCGCCGAATGGGAGAACAAGCTTAAGCAGATAGAGCGTGGAGAGCTCAGTCCGGACGATTTCATGAGCGCTATTACCACGATGGTCAATGAGCTTGTCAAAACCTATAAGGTGATTCGCGGCGCTGAGGTGCTGTTTCCCTCCGGCAGAGCTGCTGTAGGCAAGTGCCCCCGTTGCGGGAGCGATGTGACCGAAAGCAAGAAGGGCTATTTCTGCGAAAACAACGACTGCCGTTTCGGGCTGTGGAGAGACAACAAATTCCTGACAGCCAAGCGCGTCACGCTCTCGAAGAAGATGGTGTCCGCGCTTCTGAAGGACGGACGAAGCTACGCAAGCGGCATCTACTCTGAAAAGACTGGCAAGAGCTATGACGCATATATCGTCCTTGAGGATGACGGCGCGCACAGTCTGTACCGTCTGGAGTTTGACCGGGAGGGCGTGAAATGAAGCTCAGCCCGGAGGAAAGAGAAACCATCATTCTCTATTCGGAAGCGGACGACAAAGCAAGCGTTTACACCCACGATAAGAAGCTGAGCGAAAAGATGAAGAAGCTCTCGAAAAAGTATCCGGACAAGATATATGCAGATCGCCGCGAGCACCCCGGTGCGGTCAGCTATATCGTCCCGAAAAGCTGCGTCAGCATACGGGAGCCGTACAGTGACGCCAGACGCAGGGCTGCAAGCGAACGCGCAAAAGAAGCGGGTATCGTGCCGCCGAACAGGAGCATAAGCTCCAAATCAGAGTGAGGAAGCGGCTTCCGCATGGGTTTATCTGCCTGTGCGGGAGCCGCCTTTTTTCAGGAGAATATAAACCGGGAAAGGAGTCAGTATGGCAGAAAATCAAACCGGCAAAGATCGGCTGAGAGACATTACCGCGAGCATAGAAATCGGCATAAAAGACCTCTTTCAGTCTGACAAATACGCGCAGTATCTCCGTACCATGAGCCGCTTTCACAAATACAGCGTGAACAACACCATGCTCATCTTTATGCAGAAGCCAGACGCAACGCTCTGCGCGGGCTTCAACAAGTGGAGAGACCAGTTTGGCAGAAATGTCATGAAGGGTGAAAAAGGCATCAAGATTATCGCGCCAACGCCGTTCAAAAGAAAAGTCGAGGAGACAAAGCTTGATCCAGATACCCGTCTTCCCGTGCTCGACGCGGACGGCAGAGTCGTTACAGAGGAAAAGGAAGTCAAAATCCCGATGTACAAGGTCGTGTCAGTCTTTGATGTGGCACAGACTCAGGGCAAAGCGCTTCCGACGCTTGCGGCAGATCTCGCCGGAAATGTTCAAAATTACGATGTCTTTATGGAGGCGTTGAGACGCTCCGCGCCGGTTCCCATTGCTGTCGCCGCTATCGCTCCAAGCATGGACGGCTATTTCAATTCCGAAGAGCAGAGAATTGTCATCCGCGAGGGTATGAGCGAGGTGCAGACGGTCTCCGCTGCCGTCCATGAGATTGCCCATTCCAAGCTTCATAACAAGGAATTGCCCGAAGCAACCGAGCAGTGGAAGCTCGTTATGATCAGTGAGGGTGGCACAAAGCTCGACCTTGCAGGCGGCTTTGCGACCCAAGCGGAAGCCGAGGCGGAGGCAGCATCCCGAGACTGGCTATTTGTCGATGAAAATGAGTTTGAGTGGCGGATAGAGGTTGAAGAAGACACCTCCGTTGCGGAGTTCGTTCAGAAATCCCGCAATACCGAAGAGGTCGAAGCCGAAAGCGTTTCTTATGCAGTATGCGCTTATTACGGGATAGCTACAGGCGAGAACAGCTTTGGATATATTGCAAGCTGGTCTCAGGGAAAGGAGCTTCCAGAGCTGAGGGCGTCTCTGGAAACGATAAATCAAACCGCGAGCGGGCTCATCACCGATATTGACCGCCACTATGCGGATATCATGAAGGAACGCGGTCTGGACGCAGAGATAAAACCGGAACAGACAGAAAAACCAGAGCCTGAGATTGTCGGCATGGAAACGCCCGAACCGAGATACGAATATAAGCTACATGCCAACCCACGCTCTGCCGATATGTCGGACGCCGCCTTTATCCAGGCTTATCAGCGTACAGCCGATGGACTCGTTCCCGGAGAAATAATCGGGTTCGGCTCCTATGATAAGCTCATATCCGTCACAAACGAGCTGAACACTGCTCAAAAAACTCCCGAAGAGGCAAAGGCCCTGCCTGACAGCGCTGTCGCCCCGGAGAGCGCGGAAAAGCCGGCTCCCGAAATTGGTGTTGAAGAGTCTCTGCCCGAAGCCGCGCCGGATAACGGGTATATGCCCGACCAGTCTGTCTCAGTAGAATCCATGAACGCCTATGGCTATACCGATCAGGACATGCTTCCTCTCTCCAAAGACAGAGCTGCCGAGCTTGCGGAGCGCGATGTTACGGTCTATATGCTCTATGAGGACAACACCGAAGCGATGGCATTTGAGCCCGAGGAAATCCAAAACCATACTGGCATGTTCGGCATTACCCGTGAGGATTGGGAGACTGTGCGAGAACAATTCCCTGCGGAGCAGAGCAAGCCGGATTTGGAGAGCGCGTTTCTGAGTGCCGCCGGCGATGCTTATGTGATATACCAGCTTTCGGACATCCCGGAGAACACAGCGCAGCGCTTTATGGGTACGGAGTATCTTGAAAAGAGCGGCATTCCGATTGAGCACGACCGCTATGAAGCGGTATACACCGGAGAACTGCCGCCTGACGGTGATACACAGGACAAGCTGAACGCTCTGTATCAGACCTTCAACATTGACCATCCCGCCGACTTCACCGGACACAGCATGAGCGTCAGCGACATTGTTGCTCTCAGGCAGGCCGGGGTGGTATCCTGTCACTACGTTGATTCATGGGGCTTCAAGGAGCTGCCGGCATTCCTGAAACCGGAAAACTACTTGAAGAACACCGAAATGGCGATGGAAGACGACTACGGTATGATTGACGGCATACTGAATAACGGCCAGAAGCAGCAGACCACAGCGGAGCTTGAGGAACAGGCAAAATCCGGTCAGCCTATCTCGCTGTTTGCCTATGCGGAGGCTGTACGGCGTGAACAAGCGGAGAGCGAGCCGAAAAAGCAGCCGGAGCAGTCTTCGAAAAAGCCCTCCGTGCTCGCAAAGCTGAAAAGCCCTATAATGCCGACGAATTCGATAAAAGCAGCGCCTATCAATGAGCGCAGCATTCCAAAGAATGCGGAAAGAGAGATATAAGCATGAATACTTTCACCAATGACGAGATCAACCTCATGTGCATTTACAATACTGGCACAAAGGACGGCTTAACGGACGCGCTCACCGCTATGCGTGAGTATCTTGAGCCTGAAGAAACCGAACTGCGCGACCTGACGGACAGCGTTCTGGAAAAGCTGGAGGCGATCAGCGACGAGGATTTCGCTAAGCTGGAGCTGTTCCCTGACTTCGACGAGTAAGCTGTAGAAAAAGACACAAAGATGAGGTAGAATATATGGCAGAAGTCAATAGGGCTTCTGCCATATATTTTTAGGGTTGACTTGGAGATTGTTTATATAATCCATCAGAACAACAAACCGAATCATGAAAGGGCATCAACATGGCCAAAACAAAAGAGAAGGATATTTTTACGGCAATCAAAGAGGACGACCTTGAAGCGGTGCGGGCGATGCTTGCAAAAGACCCGTCGCTTGTAAATTCGGTCGCGCCGAAAAAGCCTGTGGATACAAAGGGAATGTCACCGCTGCAGGTCAGCCTTACGACCAATTGGCATCGTGATATTGCAGATTTTTTGCTTGACAGCGGTGCCGCCGTTAATTATATGGAGCCGCCGGAGCTGCATATCCCGCAGGCACACCCGGTATTGCACGATGCGGTCAGTGTAGCGATCTGGAATTCCAGAAGATACGCGTGCGTTGACGCAGACGACCCGAACAATATCGAGTTTGAATGGAAGCACACAAAAGAGGATGCCGACCGCGCTTACGCTTTACTGAAAAGAATGATCGACATGGGAGCGGATGTAAACGCGGTGAACAATTACAATGACAATGCGCTTTCGGAAGCTATACAGCAGGCGTCCTTTCTCTGCCCCCAAAAGGATCTCCTGACCGGCAAGCTTTATCCGGGTCTGAAAAAGACGCCGGAAATGGTTGAGGACTTTCAGCGGATATTTCGCCTTTTGATCCAGTCCGGTGCTGATACTAAAAGCCGCAACAGCTATAACAAAAAGACCATTCGAGAATTTTACCAATTTTACCAAGACGGTGAGGTCTGGTCGATATATGAGCCGGTTCTTCGGGAATTCGGAAAAGTATAATTTCACTAACCTATCATGAGTATAGCCTTCACTCATTAAATCCACGTTTTGCAAGTTGAGTAACGAGCGCAAATATGGGAAGGAAGCGCGCGCAGCATACGGTGACGATGTCATTGACCAGTCCAACGAAATGATAAAGAATATGACACGCAAGCAACATGAGAAAGCCATCGCGCTCTCCCAGGCCCTCATGGAAAAGCTGACCGAAGCCAAGGCGCAGGGCGATCCCGGCGGCGCGCTGGCCCAAGAAGCGGCGGATCTGCACCGGCAATGGCTCAGCTTCTACTGGCCAAAATACAGCAAGGAAGCGCACGCAGGCCTCGCCCGGATGTATGTCGACGACGAACGCTTCACCGCCTACTACGATAAGCAAGGGCCGGGCACGGCACAATTTCTGCGCGATGCGATTTTGATCTACACCCAATTGGATCGGTGATCCGATTCAAGATCCCATCAACAAAAGGGCGGGAATACCTTTCCCCGCCCTTTTGTTTCCGCATCCCATTCAGCGTTCACGTTAAACCGATTCCGTCGGATGGCATTCAATCCCTTCATACTGCACCACAGAGTCCGCTTTGGAAAACAATGTAATGGCCTTTTTAGGGCACCGGTTGACGCACCGGTAGCACAACACGCACCGGTCCTGCGGCACGGGGGCTTTTTTAGTCATTTCCAGATTTTCTACAGGACAGAGCCCTGCGCACAAACCGCACCCAATGCATCTGTTTTGATCGATCCTGATCCCGTGTTGATACCTTCCAAACACAAACAGCCGGTACCACAGCCGCTGCATAAAATATCCCAGCAGAAAGCACAGCGGCCCCTTTCCGTTTCTGATTCTACCGCCGTTTTGGATCCTGCCGGCACATTCATCCACCTTCCTGTTGGCCTTAGCCAGCTTCCCCTTCATCGCTTGCCCGTTTTGGATGCGAATCAGCGGGGGAAAATTGACGTTGCTCGGCATGTTGATATGGAGGGAGGCCATGTGCCTACGTGCTTCCCGGCGCACCATCCGGTAGGCCAGCGCACCGCCGTCGCCGGAAAACAGATACTGCGTTGCCAACGTGATCAGGTCCTTACCCGAAAACATGGCCTTGTGTTCCCTCAAAAAGTCCCGCATCGGCAAAGGCATATCGCTGCCGTAGATCGGATGGGCCACAAGAATGGTATCGAATCCGTCGGATCTCACCGCAAAATCCATCCTCTCCTCGATGCTGTGCATCTCGCTGCCTTCAAAGTGTGAAAGGAACTGTTTTACAGCGTATTTTGTATTCCCCGTACCCGAAAAATAGAGGGCAAATATCCTCATGATGGCCATCCTCTTTCCGTATATATCACCGTGCGCTGCATTTTGATCCGCTTTTTATTTTCTCCCTTATTTTACAGCACAATGGTTTTCTTCATCAAGCGCCCTATGATCTATGGACGGATCCTTCCCATATCCCGTCTAATATTTCCTCAACACGGCGGACAAGCTATTGGCGAGGTGAGCTTGCATGAACCAAAACGCCGAATTATTGAACCCTAAATTCCACGTGTGTTTTTTATTAACGTCAAAAATCACTATTTCACGAAGAATTTAGACTGCTTCTCACACATTATAACATTATTTACCACCGCCTTTCAATCATTTTCGATAGATTGTTGATTGCAACTTCGGGAAAAAGCTACTTATTAAACCCTGTAAGTTATCCACAGAGCAACACTCAATTTTATTGATGATATTCTTATTATACCAGACATTTTTCATACACTCCCTTGTACGGATAGTTTTCTGACAACTTCATGATCACAGAGCGAGCGGTTTTGATTATTTTGGCTGCAAGAAATACATACTTCAAACGAAAGGTCTTTATTTGCTGTCTGTATTCTGAAGGCTCCAAGGAATCAAACTTGAACAACAAAAATAGGTTATATGAAAGCATCATCATTTGAAACACAGCTTCATTCGCCCAAAATGATTTAAGTAAAAGATGACCCACCGCCATGTCGTATTTGGCTTCTTTGATATAGTTCTCAGCATTACCACGTTTTTCATAGGATATAACTACTTTTTCAGAAAGCAAGGTAGTGTTTGTCACAAAGAAAAAGCATTCATACTCAGAGCCTTCTAAAAGTGATATTTGTGCTCTTTCTTTTTCTGGTTTCAATACGCGAGACACAACAAACCTTCTGTCTTTCTCCCAGTTATCTAATTTTGTAAACAGTTCTGTAGTTTCTCTGCCTTCTTCTCCCTTAACGAATACAATTGATGAATTCGTTGCTTGTGATGCAAGTGTAGGATAACTTTTGGCTTTAATTAAATATTTGCATCCAAGAGATTCTATCGTTTCAATAATTTTTTCATCAAAATAGCCACTATCCATTCGAAAGAAAATTTCTAAATCGTCTATTTTGATGTTGGCAACGATTTCTTTGATCATTTCTGCAGCACCGTTTGCAGTGTAAGTATTGCCACTTCTTACAAATCCGGTGACATATGCTTTTAATTCGTCGCAAAATGCAAACTGGATATTGTAGCATCGGTTTCCCAGTTTCTTAGGATTATATCCTTTTGACGCACCTTCTTGATGCCCTTCTACGTTAATTACACTACTATCAATATCAATCGTAATGGATGTCAATTTACTTTTGGTGAGCAGTTTTTTAAAGACTTTAAAATTAATATCTCTAAACATTTGTGTTGTCTTAAAGGTGAAGTTTCCTAAAAACCGTGACACTGTTTCAGGTTCTTTTACGGAAATATCAAATTCATTAACGAGTGGATCATTTTGAAGGAGTTTTAGACGTTCTAGCTTGTCTATGCCAATAAAGTGACCACAGATCATCGTCTTTATATGATTCATCTTGATTTTATTTGTTGAGTCATTATCAAATACGAGGTCATTTTCAACTAGATCAAAGATCTCATTACTTTTTGCGTTCTCAAGGAGCAGAAAAAGACCTGCATTTGATGTTAGATTCTTAGCTGTGAAATCAATTTTATTAATCATAATTGGAACCCCTTTTTACTACTTTTCTTACTACTATTTTAGCATATATTGAGTCATAAAAGCTTATAATTCAACACATTTTCGAGCATTTTTCTTTCACCCAATGGGTGAAAGCAGAATTTCGAAGGAACGCATATTTATAAAGGCTTTGAGGGTGCTTTTTAAAGTGCTGACGTAGAATCTAGGGAGTACATAAACTGAATACCCATTACATAGCCGTCTGGTTTTATATGCCAGGCGGCTTATTCTATTTCTGAAGGAGGACAGCCCATGCCAAGTAATTTACAGGCATACAGGCAGATGGCGGACAGCGCGGCATTGCAGATCACCGGCAGTCATGAGCGTTGGATGGCGTTTTTGCAGACCGCCGCACGGCTTTACAAGTACCCGTACAACGAGCAGGTCATGATTCATGCTCAGAGACCGAATGCCACAGCCTGCGCCGAATACGATTTCTGGAACGACAAATGGGGACGCTATGTCCGCAGGGGTTCAAAGGGTATCGCGCTCATCGACACAACCGGCGACAGACCCAAGCTGAAATATGTTTTTGATGTTGCCGACACCGGCACACGCGAAAATTCACGCTCGGTCAAGCTGTGGGAGCTTCGACCCGAACACACCGACGCTGTATCCGCTATGTTGGAGCGCAACTATGATGTTCCGAGAAGCCTCGGTGTTGACGAACAGCTTGAGCATGTCGCCGCACAGCTCGCGGATGAATATTGGAACGAGCACAGCCGTGATATGCTCGACATCGTTGCCGATTCGTTCCTTGAAGAGTATGATGATTTCAACATCGGAGTTCAGTTCCGAAACGCGGCGACCGTCAGCATCACTTACGCTCTTATGTCCCGCTGCGGATTGGAGCCTGACGACCGCTTTGAGCACGAAGATTTCTTGAGCATTTTTGATTTCAATACCCCTGAGACCGTCGCCGCCCTCGGCACGGCGGTCAGTGAGATCAATCAACAGGTACTGCGGCAGATTGAAGTAACGATAAAAAATTATGAGCGCGAGCATATCGCGGAGAGGAGCGACACAAATGAGCGAATTGACCTACACGAAGAACGGGGATTATCTGATTCCCGACCTGACATTGATAGAGCAGCCGGAGACGAGCCTGGGCAAGTACGGGAGGATGCGGAAATCGTATCTGAAGGAGCACCGCCCGATATTGTGGAATCACTTGATACTCTCGGAGAAACTGTACCCGCATCTGAGGGAGATCGACGAGACGGCGAACCGGCGCTTGGAGCAGATGATACCGGAGCTGATGAAATCAGCGGGCGTGACGGAGAGCCTGAAATCGGAAGACCCAATGAAATGGACGGGGCTGATGAACAGCCTGAAGGCACAGGCAGAGGAAATCATACTCAAGGAGTTAGTGTTCAACTAAGCCTGTTCCCCTCGGAAGAGGAACAAATAGCCCGGATTGATGAAGCGGAGAGTGTAGCAGATACACCCTTCGCTTTTTCATTTGAGCAGACGGATATAGACAATATGCTCCGTCTCGGCAGCAATACGGACAACAGCCGTATGAGAATTGCCGCGGAGTATATGAAGGAAAAGCCGCTTGACGCGATTGCGGAGTTCCTCAGAGCCGAGTTTCACGGCGGCTACGGACTCAAGACCGAGCACGGGAATATGTCCGCGTGGTATGCGGAGGACGGCATTCATCTTGCCCGTGGAAACGGCGCGAGATATGTTCGGTCGGCGCAGATCATTCCGTGGAGAGACGCCGCGGAGCGTATCGGTGAGCTTATGGAGCAGGGACAGTTTGCCACCAATGTAGAACTTGACGAAACCGAAAGTTATACCCGCACCCAGCTCGCACAGGCTATTTGGTATCTGCGCCACGACTTCAATGATCCTGCAAGCGAGCAGGGCTATCTGCCCGCTTTGGAAGAGTATCGCGGCGGCGGTTTTCCCGATGAGACCGCCAGAATTGCCAATGCGCTCAAAATACCGAGTACCGGCGCAGTACTCGTGCAGGAATATGAGCATTTCTGGAACGCTTACCGTAACGACAAAACCTTGCTTCGTTTTCGCAATAATCATACGGATGAGATAATGACCGGTCTGCGAGAGCTGTCCCTTCCGTGGCGGGAGTATTCCACCGATATGGCTGCTCTCCCCAAAGCTGCCGCATTTATCACGGAAGACGAGATCAACGAGGCAATCGCGCACGGAAGCTCTGTTGAGGGCGGCAAAGGCAGGCTCTATGAGTATTTTAAGGAAAATCACACCACACAGGAGCAGGCCGCGTTTCTCAAAAACGAGTACGGTATCGGCGGACGCTCTCATGCGGTATCACATTCTTCCGGCAGCGGTGAAGAACACAGCAGCAAGGGTATCAGTCTGAAAAAAGCTGGATGTACGGAAATACAGCTCTCATGGAGCAATGTCGCAAAGCGTATCTCCGACCTTGTTCGGCAGACCCGCTATTTCACGCCGGAGGAACAGGCTCGATACGATGAAATTCAGCGTGAAAAGGCAGTACAGGCGCAGGAAACCGCGTATGTCGCTTCCTATTCCGACTATGTTTCTGTCAAAGACGCACATGCCGATGATGTTGTGCTGTATCAGGTTGGCGATTTCTTTGAAATGTACGGAGCGGATGCGGAGACAGTCGCCGAAGCGCTGAGCCTCAATCTGACTTCCCGCAGCATCTCCGATGTCGGGCGCGTCCCTATGTACGGTATCCCCTCAAACCGCTTGGAGCAGTATGTGGAAAAACTGCAAGATGCCGGACACTCCATAACCATTTCCGGTATTGAGCAGCAGAACGGCGAGCGCCGGGTATTCAATCTGCCAACAATAGAACACGAACCAGAGCCGCCCACAGTCAGCGATCGTTTAACGAAGTATAAGCCCGTAGTGATTGCCGCCGTTTCGGAGGATATGCCCTATCGCAACGCTTGTGGGCATTCCGACCGTGAAAACGCAGCGATTGAGTGCAACGCCGCTGTTCGCCGCGCAGTCCTCAATTCCGGTGACATGGAGCTCATACGCCAGTTTTCTGATGTACCGGAGTTCAGCAGTCAACTCCACAAAGAAGTATTTGACGATACCTATCCACGTCTTCATGAGCTTTTGCGACCACTCTCCCAGGACGATATTGACGCTGCCCTCCAAGCATGGAATGGAGATATTGCCAGCAAGCGCCGTGTCCAGGACTATATGACCGACCATGCGCGGGACAAAGATACCGCCGCATGGCTCTCTCGTGAATACGGCAGCGAAGAGAGCAAAAGCTTCTTTATCGTCCGTGCCGGAAGTCCTGAAGCTATGGAGCTGCCGTGGCCAAAGGTGCAACGTTACCTTGCACAGCTTGTCCGTGAGGACAGATTCTTTACCGAACAGGAGCTTGATAGATTTAATGACGTTGACACTACCGCTGTCAGAGAAAGTCTGAGCAGTCCGGAAGCGCAGCAGCGGACAGACGCCATGATGGAAGCAGCCGAAAAGACTGCCGCAGAAGACGCCGAGCCTTCTTATGAGCGCTTTTCCGTCATTGAGACCGATGACGGCTATGCCATCTGGGACGATCTGCATAACGACTACTATGTAGACGATGTAGGCGTGACGGAGAGTTTTACGAGCGAGTGGCAGGCCGAAGATTATTTGCAGCAGGTCAGGCAGGAAACGGCGGACAAGGAAGCCGCTGAATGGCAGTATGTCGAACAGACCAAGCTCCCGCCGTTGGAATATGCGGTCGGCGATCATTTCAGGAATGTCACGGACAATGGAAGTTCTGAGTTCGTGCTCACGGAGGTTGCCGAAGACGCGATCTTCTATTCCTTCCCCGACATGCCGCAACAGGCTCCTGTGGAAATGCTCCGAGAAACCTTTGACCACAATCTGCGCAATGGAACGATTCGTGAAGTGACGCCTGAACTTTCCCCCGACCGCATGGAGCAGATCACCGAAGCTTTTGAAGCCGCCGGACTCAGCTATGACGACATCAACAGCTACGGCGGCTATATCATTTTTCTTGAAGACGGCGGCGGACAGTACACATTTCAAAGCTGGAATGAAGCTGCCGAGTGGATTGACGGCGTTGTGTTCGATGACCCGGTGCGAAGCGAAGCCGCAGAGCGTGTCATGCACCCGGAACGCTTTGAACAGGCCGAATCGGTAAAGGCAGCGTTCCCTTATAGCGTGGGTGATACCGTCTATCTTGAGGACGGCAAGGCTTTTATCGTCGAAGAAGTCACGGATATGCACATCCAGCTCCGAGACCCAACACTCTTTTATCCCATCTGGCGCTCGGAAAGCCGCGAGAGCTTCGCAAGGCTGATGGAGCGTTACCCGCAGCCGGAGACGCAAATACCGGAAGTATCTACAAAACCGGGAATGACCGCCGAAACAGTAGCGGTCTATCCGGCTGAGCAAAACAACCTGCCATACGATATTGTCATTGAACGGCTGCACACCGGCGACCCGGAACCCAAACCCGAAAACTTCCGTATTACTGACGACAACCTCGGTGTCGGCGGCGCTAAAACAAAGTTCCGTATGAATATGGATGCAATCAACACACTGATGCGGATAGAATCGGAAGGGCGCACGGCAACGCCGGAAGAACAGGAGATTTTGTCGAAATATGTCGGATGGGGCGGTTTGGCTAACGCTTTTGACGAGACAAAATCCGAGTGGTCAAGCGAGTTCGCGGAGCTTAAAGCCGCGCTTTCACCAGAGGAATACACCGCCGCAAGAAGCTCGACTCTAAACGCGCACTTCACCAGCCCTACCGTCATCCGCGCCATCTATGAGGCAGTCGGCAACATGGGCCTCCAGACAGGCAACATTTTGGAGCCGTCGATGGGCGTCGGGAATTTCTTCGGACTTCTCCCTGACAGCATGTCGGAAAGCAGACTTTACGGTGTGGAGCTGGACAGCATCACGGGCAGAATCGCAAAGCAGCTCTATCCCAGGGCTGACATCACCGTTGCCGGCTTCGAGACCACAGACCGAAAGGATTTCTACGATCTGGCGGTCGGAAACGTCCCTTTTGGTCAGTACCAGGTCAATGACCGGGCTTACAATAAGCTCGGTTTTTCCATTCATGACTATTTCTTTGCCAAAGCGCTGGATCAGGTTCGCCCCGGAGGTGTGGTGGCGTTTGTCACTTCTCGCTATACCATGGACAAGCAGTCCCCGGAGGTACGGAAATATATCGCGCAGCGAGCGAACTTTCTCGGCGCGATACGTTTGCCGAACAATGCTTTCAGAGCCAACGCCGGAACGGATGTAGTCAGCGACATCATCTTCCTGCAAAAGCGGGACAGTCCGATAAGCATTGAGCCGGATTGGGTACGCCTCGGTCAGAACGAAGACGGTTTTTCTATCAACAGCTATTTTATCGAGCACCCCGAAATGATACTCGGACGCCAAACCTCGGAGAGCACGCAATACGGAAAACAGGATTTCACCGTTGTACCCCTTGAGGGCGCAGACCTTGCCGAGCAGCTTCATGAAGCGGTCTCCCATATCGGAGGTCAATATACCGAAGCGGAGCTGCCGGAGCTTGGCGAAGGCGACGAAATCGACACCTCTATCCCCGCAGACCCAAACGTGAAGAATTACAGCTACGCCGTCGTGGACGGAAGCGTCTACTACCGTGAGAATAGCCGCATGGTCAAACCGGAGCTGAACGCCACCGCTATCGAGCGCGTCAAAGGTATGGTTGAGCTGCGCGACTGTGTGCAAAAGCTTATCGGTCAGCAGATGGACGGCTTTACATCCGATGCCGCAATCCGTCAGACCCAAACAGAGCTAAATGACATGTACGACAGCTTTACGGCGAAATACGGGCTTCTGAACAGCCGCGGAAATGCGTTTGCTTTTGCGGACGACAGCTCCTATTACCTTCTGTGCTCCCTTGAAGTGCTTGATGAGGACAACAACCTTTCCCGCAAAGCGGATATGTTCACCAAGCGGACGATAAAGCCGCATCAAGCGGTCGAATCCGTAGATACCGCGTCAGAGGCGCTTGCACTTTCTATCTCTGAGAAAGCGAAGGTGGACATGCCCTACATGAGCCATCTCACTGGTAAAACCGAGGAGGCGTTGGCAGTGGAGCTTGCCGGGATTATCTTCCTGAATCCGCAGAACGAGCAGTATGAAACCTCCGATGAATACCTTTCCGGAAATGTGCGCGAGAAGCTGAGACTTGCGCGTCTTGCGCTGCCTGCTGACCAGAAGTTTGCCGCAAATGTGGAAGCCCTTGAAGCGGCACAGCCCAAAGACCTTGACGCAAGCGAGATTGAGGTTCGTCTCGGTGCGACGTGGATAGACCGCGGCTATATCCAGCAGTTCATGATAGAAACTTTTGAGCCGCCGTATTATCTGCGCCGCAGCATTGAGGTTAATTACTCGCAGTTCACCGCCGAATGGAACATCACCGGCAAGAGCCAGCCAAGCTACAGCGATGTGAACGCCTATATGACCTACGGCACGGACAGAGCCAACGCATATAAGATACTTGAAGATACGCTCAACCTCCGCGATGTGCGTATCTACGACACCAAAACCGATCCTGACGGCAAGGAGCGCCGCGTCCTCAATGCCAAGGAAACCACCCTTGCCCAGCAGAAGCAGCAGGCAATCCGTGAAGCGTTCCAGGACTGGATTTGGCGAGACCCGGACAGACGGCAGGAGCTTGTTCAGAGATACAACGAGATCTTCAACAGCACACGACCCCGTGAATACGACGGTCGGCATATCACATTCACCGGAATGAACCCGGAAATCAGCCTGCGCGAGCATCAGCTGAACGCCGTGGCGCACATTCTCTACGGCGGCAATACGCTGCTTGCACACGAGGTTGGCGCGGGCAAAACCTTTGAAATGGTAGCTGCCGCGATGGAATCAAAGCGTCTCGGTCTCTGCCAAAAATCGCTCTTTGTCGTACCGAACCACCTCACGGAACAGTGGGCAAGTGAGTTTTTACGTCTCTATCCTTCCGCAAATATTCTCGTCGCAACACGAAAGGACTTTGAGACGCACAACCGCAAAAAGTTCTGTGCGAGAATCGCTACCGGAGACTACGATGCCGTCATCATCGGGCATTCGCAGTTTGAGCGTATTCCGGTTTCACAGGAGCGTCAGGAAAGGCTATTGCAGGAACAGATCGACGAAATTACGGAAGGGCTTGAAGAGCTTAAATCCAGCTGTGCAGAGAGGTTCACGATCAAAAGCCTTGAGCGCACAAAGAAAAGCCTTGAGGTCAAGCTGAAAAAGCTCCAGGACGGCATCCGCAAAGATGATGTTATTACCTTTGAACAGCTCGGCGTTGACCGGCTCTATGTGGACGAGGCGCATTCGTTCAAAAACCTGTTCCTCTACACAAAAATGCGGAACGTTGCCGGTCTGTCAACGACGGACGCGCAGAAGTCCTCAGACATGCTTCTCAAGTGCCGGTATATCGATGAAGTCACCGAAAGTAAGGGCGTAATTTTTGCCACCGGCACTCCCGTGAGCAACAGTATGACGGAGCTTTACACGATGATGCGCTATCTCCAGCATGACACAATACAGCGAAAAGGGCTTGCCCACTTCGATTGTTGGGCTTCGACCTTCGGTGAAACCCAGACCGCCATCGAGCTCGCGCCGGAAGGTACCGGGTATCGGGCACGGACGCGGTTCGCCAAGTTTTTCAACTTGCCGGAGCTGATGAACCTGTTCAAAGAGGCCGCCGACATCAAAACCGCAGATCAGCTTCATCTTCCTACGCCGACGCCGGTATACCACAGCGTTGTGACGCAGCCCACCGAAATCCAGAAAGGCATGGTGCAGGAGCTGTCTGAGCGCGCTGCCGCCGTTCATGCGGGAACCGTTGACGCTACGGTGGACAACATGCTCAAGATAACGTCTGACGGGCGCAAGCTTGGCCTCGATCAGCGAGTAATCAACCCGGATTTGCCGGACGATCCGCAGAGCAAGGTCAATCAATGTGTCGGCAATATCTATCGTATCTGGGATGAAGGGCAGCCGGAGAAATTGACACAACTTGTGTTCTGCGACCTCTCCACCCCCAAGGGCGCGGCCTCCCGAAAGGTGGCGAAAGCGGCGGCGGGCAACCTCGACAGCCCCGAGATAAATGCTCTGGAATCGATGCTCGAAAATGACGACAACGGCAGTACGTTCACGGTTTACGACGACATCCGGGAGAAGCTCGTCGCTATGGGTATTCCGCGTGAGCAGATCGCCTTTATCCATGAGGCAAACACAGAGGTTCGGAAGAAGGAGTTGTTTGCAAAAGTCCGCTCCGGTCAAGTGCGTGTTCTCATGGGAAGCACCTTCAAGATGGGGGCCGGTATGAACGTACAGGATCGGCTTGTGGCGCTTCACGACCTTGATTGTCCGTGGCGTCCGGGAGACCTTGAGCAGCGCTCCGGCCGCATCATCCGGCAGGGAAATATGAACCCGGAGGTACACATCTTCCGTTACGTTACGGAATCGACCTTCGACGCCTATTTGTGGCAGACTGTAGAGAATAAGCAGAAGTTCATTTCGCAGATTATGACATCGAAAAGCCCTGTGCGCTCTTGCGACGACATCGACGAAACCGCTCTCTCCTATGCAGAGATAAAGGCTCTGTGCGCTGGTGATGTTCGTATCAAGGAGAAGATGGATTTGGACGTGGAAGTGGCAAGGCTGAAGCTCATGAAAGCCAGTCACCAGAGCCAGCAGTACAAGCTGGAGGATAATCTGCTCCGCTATTTCCCCGAACAGATTGAACAATGCAAGGGATTCATTACAGGGTTTGAAGCGGACATGAAGACGCTCAAAGCGCACCAGCATCCCAAAGAGGGCTTCGCCGGTATGGAGGTACGCGGTGACAGGCTCACGGATAAAGAAAACGCCGGTGCTGCGCTTGTGGACGCTTTCAAGGAAGTAAAGGGACTCGAGCCTGTTCCGGTCGGAAGCTATCGCGGCTTTGCCATGTCGCTGACGCTTGAGGACTTCGGCAGAGAGTATGTTCTCACGCTGAAGGGAAAAATGACCCACCGCGTCTCTCTCGGCAAAGACCCCCGCGGCAATCTGACAAGAATCGACAACGCTCTGAACGGCATGACAGAGCGCCTGCAAACTGTACGTGACCGTTTAGAAAATCTATATGTACAGGTGGAAACAGCCAGGGGCGAGCTGGGTAAACCGTTCCCGCAGGAGGAAGAGCTGAAGACAAAATCCGCTCGTCTGGCAGAGCTCAACGCGGAACTCAATATTGACGACAGAACACCGATGGAGCGTATGGCGCAGGATACCGAGATCGCAAAATCCGCTCCCCATGTGGGGCAGTTGTCGCGTCCGTCTGTGCTCGAAAAGCTGAGGAATCCTGTTTCCGTGACTCAGCAGCAAAAGAAAAAAACTCATGATTTGGAGGTCAGATAATGAAGGAAAAAACAAAACTCTACACCCATCCTGCGGCATACGCGCGGGAGCATAACGAGCTTGAAGAATATCGCGCTTCCTTCAAAGCCAATGTTGCCTGCAAAGAGGCAATCGAAGAGGCGATTCATTCCCACTACAGTGAAAACACCTTGGACACTAAAGCCGTATTTCAACAGGTCGTCGATGCTTTTGGAGCCGACCGCGTGGTATATGTTTTAGCGGCGACCGTGCGCGAAAAGGATTGGGATGGGCGTATTTCCCGCGAGAATAAAGCGTGGGCGCAGACAATTCCGGTAATGCAGAATCCGGACGCCTGGGGCACCGACCGCAACTGCTACTTCGTGGTAGATCAGGCGCACTCCTGCCTTGTGGATTTACTTGTAACGCATGTCAGGAAGAATCCGATAAAAGAGGTTTCCGAGCCGATGAAGAAAGCCTCTGTTCTTGAAAAGCTGCAAAAACCGACCGAAAGCATGAAAGCCCCCACTGTTGATAAAAAGATCAAGGGGCGGGAGCTTTGACAGACGGACGCAGGCGAACCGAGCAGATTCTGTTTTGGGTAAACGAAGAGGAACGCGCCCAGATAGAGGAACGAATGGCGCAGCTCGGCACAGGCAATATGAGCGCCTTTTTGCGGAAGATGGCAATCGAAGGACTGATCGTAAAGCTGGAATTACCGGAGCTGAGGGAGATGGTCTCCCTGCTTCGCCGCTCCAGCAATAACCTCAACCAAATTGCCAAGCGGCTGAACGAAACAGGCCGCGTCTATGATGCAGACATGGAGGATATTCTCCAAAAGCAAAACCAGATATGGGATATGGCAAGCGAGATATTGACAAAGCTTGCCGCATTGCGGTAAAGGACTATACGCGCCAAGGATGGAGATCGGCGGAGCTGTTTCGCTCACCTCCGCGACATCCTTGCCGCGTTACATATTTTCACGTAGACTATACTTAGAAATTATACGGAGGCAGCAGTCATGAGATTTATTTTGAAGATTTTATTCGCACCGATCATCGCCGCACTCGCGGTTTCTATATGGCTTTGTTCTGTCGCAATTCGCGTGTCCGGTATGGCGCTCAGTATTGTGAGCGGTCTGTTCGCTGTTGCTGGAATCGTATACATGATTACGGAATCCGTTGGCAAGGGCTGTATCGGTCTTGTCATTGCGTTCCTGCTCTGCCCTTTCGGTCTGCCGACGCTGACCGCTTGGCTGCTCGGCTGTTTGCAGCAGTTAAGGTACACGATTCAGGATAAAATATACGGCTGAGTATCGGAAAAAATATATTCAGAAGACGAGCGGCGAACGACTGCTCGTCTCTTTTTTTGGAGGTGAGCCGATGGCCACAACTCGGATAATTCCCATGCACATTAACGCCGGCAAGACGCTCGCACAGTGCCTTTCCGACCGCACGGATTACGTGAAAAATCCCGACAAGACCGACGACGGCAAGTTCGTTTCCTCATATGAGTGTGACGCGCTGACCGCCGACGCGGAGTTTCTGTTGTCAAAACGGCAGTACAGAATTCTCACCGGGCGCGTCCAGGAAAACGATGTGATAGCCTACCAGATTCGCCAATCCTTCAAACCGGGAGAAGTGATGCCGGAGGAAGCAAATCAGCTCGGCTATGAGTTTGCCGAACGCTTTACCAAAGGCAATCACGCCTTTATCGTCTGTACCCATATCGACAAATCTCACATCCATAATCACATCATTTGGAACTCTACAACGCTCGACTGCACACGGAAATTCCGCAACTTCTGGGGCAGTACGGAAGCCGTCCGTAAGCTGAGCGACCTTATCTGTACAGAGCACCGGCTGTCCGTGATTGAAAACCCGCAGCCGCATGGAAAGAGCTATAACAAGTGGCGCGGCGGTGAACCCAAGCTTTGCAGCCGTGACCTGTTGCGCGCGGCGATTGACGCGGCGCTTTCAAAAAAACCAAAGGATTTTGAGACGTTCCTGAAACTGCTTGAGGGCTCCGGTTATCAGGTCAAGCGCGGCAAAAATATCACGTTTGCTCATGAAGGTCAAAAGCAGAATATCCGGCTCCGTTCTCTTGGAACAGGGTATTCGGAAGAAGAGCTGCGCTCGGTTATTGTTGGCGCAAGGACGCACATTCCGAGAAAGAAAAAGAAGTATCTCACCGCACCGAAGCCGCGTCTGATAACCCAGATTGAAGCAAGTCTTAATTCAGGAAAGGGCGCAGCTTACGACAACAAAATCAAGGTGTCCATGCTCAAGGAAATGGCGCATACCCTGCTGTATCTGGAGAATCATGACTTCCCGGACTATGAAGCTCTCGCTGCATCGGCTGACGATTCTAAGGCGAGGTTCTACGCGATTTCTGATAGAATCAAAGCCGCAGAGAAGCGGATGGCGGAGATCGCCGTTTTGAAAACGCATATCATCAACTACTCCAAAACCCGCGACGTTTATGCCGAGTACCGCAAAGCTGGTTACTCAAAAAGGTTTCTCGCCGACCATGAAAGCGACATCATCCTGCACAAAGCGGCGAAGAAAGCTTTTGACGAGCTGGAGATGAAAAAGTTGCCGACAGTCAAGTCCTTACAGACCGAATATGCCGCGCTTCTCTCGGAAAAGAAAGCCGCCTATGCCGGCTACAACGCTGCACAAACGGAGATGCGCACGATGCTCATCCACAGGGCAAACGCCGAATATATGCTGAGGTTGAATCGTCAGGAAGAGGATCGCGCAAGGGAGCGCCAACATGAAGAAAAATAAGCGCCGGCACGGTGCGCAGCCAGAGATGAAATCTCTGTTCAAAGGGGTTTGGGGATGGTGCCCCAACAAGCAGCCGGGAGGTTTCCGCG
>Ga0209607_1000683_pt1 | contig 29718 bp, 25 predicted proteins | sample AD_UKC117_MetaG_FD_184413 | JGI IMG/M metagenome (GOLD analysis project Ga0209607, IMG submission 184413) | Active sludge microbial communities of municipal wastewater-treating anaerobic digesters from Hong Kong - AD_UKC117_MetaG (SPAdes)... | ecosystem: Engineered > Bioreactor > Anaerobic >... | reverse complement strand
CCGAGAAGCGCAGGGCGTGGGGCGGGCATGGGCTGCGCAGCAAGACCATGCTTCGTGCTCTGACTCGCTGCGGCTGTCCGAGCGGAGCGCCCTTCGGGGCGCGCAGCGAGTTCCGCAGCGCCGCCCCGCGCACGAGCATCGCAGGTTGCCCGCAGCGAAGCGTAGGGACACGGCCAGTGGGGTCGCCTTTCTTTTGCCCACTTTTCTTTGGCGACACAAAGAAAAGTAGGTGCGCCGCCGGGCGCACCTCCCGGCCTGCGGCGCAACCAGAAACACTACGCTTTCAATAGCTGCCTGCGCCCGCCACACCTGGGCAAAACCACGATTTCATCCAAATTTCCAGCTGGTACGGTGGTCGGGACAGAGTGGCGCTAAAGTCGGCGCATGACACGCAAGCCCGCCGCCACCGATCCGCTGCAAGACGACATCCGCCTGCTGGGGCGCCTGCTGGGCGACACCATTGCCGAGCAGGAGGGGCAGGATGCCTTCGCGCTGGTCGAGCAGGTCCGGCGCCTCTCCGTCGCCTACCGCCGCAGCGGCGACGCCGCGGCCGAGCGCCGGCTGCACCGCGTGCTGCGCGGCCTCTCGGTCGAGCAGATGCTCAGCGTGATCCGCGCCTTCACCTACTTCAGCCACCTCGCCAACCTGGCCGAGGACCGCCAGCACATCCGCCGCCGGATGTGGCACGAGCGCCTGAGCCACGTGCAGCCGGGCAGCCTGGAGTCAGCCCTGGCCACGCTGCGCCAGCGTGGCGTGTCGCGCCAGACCACGGCAAATCTGCTGGCGGGCGCCGAAGTCTCGCCCGTGCTCACCGCCCACCCGACCGAAGTGCAGCGCCAGAGCGTGATGCTGGCCGAGCGCGGCATCTCCGAGCTGCTGACCGAGCGCGACGCCATCCGCCAGCGCGCGCTGGCCGTGCCCGCCGGCCTGCCCGCGGCCGACCGCCGCGCCGCCCAGGCCAGCAGCCAGGCCGAGCTGGCCGCCAACGAGGCCGGCCTGCGCGCCCACGTGCTGCGCCTGTGGCAGACGCGTCTGCTGCGCGACGCCCGGCTCACCGTGCGCGACGAGATCGAGAACGCGCTCGGCTATTACCGCAGCACCTTCCTGACGGAGATCCCGCGCCTGTACGAGCGGCTGGAACAGCGCCTGCCGGGCGCCGACGTGGCGCCCTTCCTGCGCATGGGCCACTGGATGGGCGGCGACCGCGACGGCAACCCCAACGTCGACGCCGGCACGCTGCGCGAGGCGCTCACCGCCCAGGCCGACCTGGCACTGGCCCACTACCTCGCCGAGGTGCACGCGCTGGGCGCGGAGCTGCCGCTGTCCGGCCTGCTGATCCACGTCTCGCCCGAGCTGGCGGCGCTGGCGCAGCAGTCGCCCGACCACAACCCGCACCGGCAGGACGAGCCCTACCGCCGCGTGCTCTCGGCCATCTACGCGCGGCTGGCGGCCACCCGGCAGCGGCTCACTGGCGGCCTGCCCGAGCACGCGCCGGCGGGCGAGGCGCCGCCCTACGCCAGCGTCGGCGAGCTGCTGGCCGAGCTGCGCGTGATCGACGCCTCGCTGCGCGCCAGCGGTGCCGGCGCGCTGGCCGGCGGGCGGCTGCACGCGCTGCAGCGCGCGGTGCAGGTGTTCGGCTTTCACCTGGCCAGCGTCGATCTGCGCCAGAGCTCCGACCAGCACGAGGCCGTGGTGGCCGAGCTGCTCGCCACCGCCGGCGTCTGCCCCGACTACGCCGCGCTGGACGAAGCGGCCCGCCGCGCGCTGCTGCTGCGCCTGCTGGCCGACCCGCGACCGCTGCGCGTGCCGCGCGCCGGCTACAGCGCGCTGGCCGTCAAGGAGCTGGCGGTGTTCGAGACCGCGCAGGCCCTGCGCGAGGCGCTGGGCGCGCCCGCCGTGCGCCACGCCATCATCAGCCACACCGAGGAGGTGAGCGACCTGCTCGAGGTGCTGCTGCTGCAAAAGGAGATCGGCCTGCTGCAGGGCACGCTGGCCGAGGGCACCACCGAGCCTGCGCGCGCCGGGCTGATGGTGGTGCCGCTGTTCGAAACCATCGCCGACCTGCGGCGCGCCGAGGCCATCATGCGCGAGTTCCTGGCCTTGCCCGGCGTGGCCGACATGCTGCGCGCCAGCGGCGGCACGCAGGAGGTGATGCTGGGCTATTCCGACAGCAACAAGGACGGCGGCATCCTGATGAGCAACTGGTCGCTCTATCGGGTGGAGGTGGCGCTGGCCGCGCTGTTTGACGAACGCGAGCGGGCCGACCGCCGGGCCGGCCGCGCGCCGCTGCGGCTGCGCCTGTTCCACGGCCGCGGTGGCACCGTGGGCCGTGGCGGCGGGCCCAGCTACCAGGCCATCCTGGCGCAGCCGCCGGGCACGGTGCGCGGCCAGATCCGCCTGACCGAGCAGGGCGAGGTGATCGGCGCCAAGTACGCCAACCCCGAACTCGGCCGCCGCAACCTGGAAACGCTGGTGGCGGCGGTGCTGGAAAGCTCGCTCAAGCCCGCGCGCCACGACGTACCGGAGGCGTTCCTGCAGGCGGCCGAGCAACTGGCCGAAGCCAGCATGCGCAGCTACCGCGCGCTGGTGATGGACACGCCGGGCTTCACCGACTACTTCATGCACGCCACGCCGCTGAAGGAGATCGCGCAGCTCAACATCGGCTCGCGCCCGGCCTCGCGCAAGGCGCTGGCCAGCATCCAGGATCTGCGCGCCATTCCCTGGGCGTTCAGCTGGGGGCAGTGCCGCGTCACGCTGCCGGGCTGGTTCGGCCTGGGTGGCGCGGTGCACGAGTTTTTGCATGAAAAAGGCGGTTTGCCCATACAGGACAGGCGCAGGCTGCTACAAGAAATGTATCAATCCTGGCCGTTCTTCAACACCTTGCTGTCGAACATCGACATGGTGCTGGCCAAGAGCGACCTGGGGCTGGCGCGCGTCTACAACGCCCTGGTGCCCGACGCGCGCCTGCGCCGCAAGGTGTTCACCGCCATCGAGCGCGAATGGCGCCTCACCGCCGACGCGCTGGCGCTGATCACCGGCCAGCACGAGCGGCTGGCCACCAACCCGGCCATGGCACGTTCCATCCGCCACCGCTTTCCGTACATCGATCCGCTGCACCACCTGCAGGTCGAGCTGCTGCGCCGCCACCGCGCCGGCCAGGGCGGCGAGCGCCTGCAGCGCGGCATCCACATCGCCATCAACGGCATTGCGACGGCGTTGAGGAACACGGGATAGCCCCCGTCTGTCCGGCGCACCGGTCGCGGCGGCGGAACAGGACGCCCCACCGAGCGGCTTCCGGCGGCGGCCCCCTGGGTGGCCCGCTCCGCGGCCGTTCGATGGGCGGGCTTCGCGGCCACGGGAGATGAAGGCCCGTGGTCGTGGCTGGATTTGCGGTTCAATAGGCGCGTTGATTGATCGCGTGAACCCATGCTGCGCTACCTGACCATTCCTGTCACCCCGTTTGCCCAGAACTGCTCCATCGTCTGGTGCGACGCCACGAAGAAGGCCGCTGTCATCGACCCGGGCGGTGATCTGCCGAAGATCGAGGCCGCCGTGCGCGATCTGGGCCTGCAGCTGGAGCAGATCTGGCTCACCCACGCCCACATCGACCACGCCGGCGGCACGGCGGAGCTGAGCCGCCGGCACGGGCTGCCCATCGTCGGCCCGCACCCGGGTGATCAGTTCTGGATCGACGGGCTGGCCGAGCAGGGCCGCATGTTCGGGTTCCCGCAGGTGGAGAAATTCACCCCCACGCGCTGGCTGCAGGACGGCGATACCGTGCAGGTGGGTGAGTGCAAGCTCACTGTGCGCCACTGCCCGGGCCACACGCCGGGCCATGTGGTGTTCCATTCCGCCGAGGCGAAGCGCGCCTTCGTGGGTGACGTGCTGTTCAACGGCAGCATCGGCCGCACCGATTTTCCCGGCGGCAACCACGGCCAGCTGATCGCCAGCATCCACGAGCGCCTGTGGCCGATGGGCGACGACACGGTGTTCATCCCCGGCCACGGCCCGGAAAGCACCTTCGGCGAGGAGCGGCGCCACAACCCCTTCGTGCGCGGCGGCTGAGGCGTTGCGCGCGGCGGGGGCGCCGTAAGGGGAGATTCGTGCCCCGCCCGCCATGTGAATAGATCACAAACCGGCTGTTCATCAGTTCCTCGTGGCGAGGGCGGGGTATTTCTAGACTGCACCCATCGGATCACCAACCCATCCAGGAGGGCCAGTCATGCAAACCGCCATCTTTTCCAGCGAAGCACGTCATTCCGCCTTCGGGCTGTTCGGCGACCCGGAGGTCGGCCAAGGCCTGCTCTCCAGCGATTTCCTGCTGCGCCTGCTCGACGAGATCGACTACGGCCTGGTGCTGGTGGCCGCCGACGGCCGCATCTGCCACGCCAACCACCTGGCCCGGCACGAGCTGGCCTCGGCCCGGCTGATCGCCACCTACGACGAATGCATCATCGGCTGCTCGGCCGAGCTGACGGCCCAGTTGCAGGCCGCCATCGAAGGCGCTCATCAGGGCCGCCGCAAGCTGCTCTACCTGGCGCATGGCGGGCACAACCTGCCGGTGGCGCTGATCCCGCTGGCCCATCCGCTGGAAGGCGACGCGCCGGCCGTGCTGCTGGTCATGGCGCGCCAGCGCGTGGGCCAAAGCCTGGCGCTGCCCATGTTCGCCCGCGTGCACGGCCTCACGCCCACCGAGGAATCGGTGCTGCGCGGCCTGTGCGAAGGCATGGAGGTCGACGAGATCGCCGCCGAGCACGGCGTGGCCGAATCCACCGTGCGCACCCAGGTGCGTTCGCTGCGCGACAAGACCGGCGCCGGCGGCATCCGCCAGCTGGTGCAGCGCGTGATGGCGCTGCCGCCGGTGGTGCCGGCGCTGCGCACCGGCCGCCCGCTGGCCGGCTGAGGCTCGGCGCGGGCTCCTGCTCCGCCGGCCGCATCAACTGCCCGGTACACCGCCGGGGGTTTGGCTGCGGCCGTCAGCCGGCCTCAGTATGATGAGGCATGCCCTCCGCCGCCACTGCCTGGTCGCCGGCCAGCCTGAATGTTGCCGAAAGCTCCAGCGCGGCGCATCTGGAGCGGCTGGCCGCGCGCGGCGCCGAGCGGCGCTACCGGCGCGGCACCCTCATCATCCAGGAAGGCGAGCGCGGCGATACCCTGTACGTCGTGCGCTCCGGCCGCCTGCGCGCCTTCCTGTCCGACGCCTCCGGCAAGGAGCTGACGCTGGGTCTGTACGGCGTGGGCGAGTACGTGGGCGAGATGTCGCTCGACGGCGGCTCGCGCTCGGCCAGCGTGGAGGCATTCGAGACCACCGTCTGCGCCGTGATCACCCGCGACGTGCTGCTGGGCTACATCGCCGAACAGCCCGACTTCGCCCTGGTGCTGATGGCGAAGCTGATCCGCCGCGCGCGCCTGGCCACCGAGAACGCGCGCGCCGTGGCGCTGATCGATGTTTACGGCCGGCTCACCCGCCTGCTCGACCAGCTGGCCGGCCCGGCCGACGCGCAGGGCGAGCGCGTGCTGGGCGAACGCATGACGCACCAGCAGATCGCCAACCACCTGGCCTGCTCGCGCGAGATGGTCAGCCGCCTGATGAAGGATCTGGAAACCGGCGGCTACATCACCCTGCGCGACAAGCGCCTGGTGCTGCTCAAGACCCTGCCCGCGCGCTGGTAGGTCTTTCCCCAGTTTTGGGGATGACGTCAGCGAAACGCGATGCTACCCGCGTAACATTCGGCGCATGGAATGCCCCAAGTGCCGGTTCGCCAACCCGCAGGGTGCGCGCTTTTGCGCCGCCTGCGGCACGGCTCTGAGCACCGCCTGCGCCCATTGCGGCGCGACCTGCGAGCCGGGTGCGCGTTTCTGCTCGGCCTGCGGCAAGCCGGTGGCGGCAGCGCCTGAGGCCCAGGCACCGTCGGAGCCGCCGCGCCATCCCTCGTGGGGCGAGGTCAAGCCGGCCACCATCCTGTTTGCCGACGTCGCCGGCTCCACCGAGCAGATCGCCGCGCTCGACCCGGAGCAGGCCATGCAGCGCCTGCAGCCGGCCATCGAGCGCATGGTCGCCGTGGTCGAGGCGCAGGGCGGTACCGTGCTGCGCACGCTGGGCGACGGCATCATGGCCCTGTTCGGCGTGCCCGTGGCGATGGAACACCATGCCGAGGGTGCCTGCCGCGCCGCGCTGGCCCTGCAGCGCGAGTTCCCGGCGCGCGCCGGCGGCCTGGTGCTGCGCGTGGGCCTGCATTCGGGCAAGGTCGCTTCCGACCCCACCGAGGCCGGCGACCGCCGGGGCGGCGGCGCGCATGGCGTGGCCATCCACCTGGCCAGCCGCGTGGCCGCGCTGGCCGAAGGCGGCCAGACCCTGCTCACCGACGACGTGCGCGCCCAGTTGCGGCCGGGCCGGTTCACCGTGCAGGCGGCAGGGGCCTGGCACCTCAAGGGCATCACGCAGCCGGTGGACCTGTTCGCGCTGCGGGGCGAGGCCTCCGGCGCCGTGCAGCCCTGGTCGGCGCACGCGGGTGCCAGCCCCTTTGTCGGCCGCGAGCCCGAGATGAAGCGGCTGCAGCAGGCCTTCGAGCGCTGCGCCCAAGGGCACGGGCAGATCGTCGGCCTGGTGGGCGATGCCGGCGTGGGCAAGAGCCGCGTCTGTGCCGAATTCGCCGGGCGCTGCGAGGCAGCCGGTGCCAGCGTGCTGTGGGTGCGCTCGCACACGCTGGGCCATGCGCTGCCGCTGCTGCCGGTGCGCGAACTGCTGGGCCCGCTCTACTTCGGCTGGCGGCCCGGCATGGATGCAGCGGCCCAGCGCGCGCGCATCGACGCCGCGCTCAAGCAGGCCGGCCAGACCGGTCGGGCCGACGCCGCGCTGGTGCACGAACTGATGGGCGTGGCCGACACGGCCAGCGGCGTGGTGCCGCTGCCCGGCCGCGACCTGCGCCAGGCCCGCCTGCTGGCGGCGCTGCGCGCGCTGGTGCGGGCCCAGGCCGCCGAATCGCGCCTCATCGTGGTGGAAGACCTGCACTGGCTGGACGAATCCAGCCTGCCGCTGCTCAGCGCCATGGCCGAAGCCATGGACGGCACCCGCACCCTGCTGCTGCTCAACTACCGGCCCGGTTTTGAGGCCCGCTGGTTCCAGTGGCCGCATGCGGCTGAGCTGGCGGTCGAGCCCCTGGCCGAGCCGGACGTCCGGGCACTGGTGGCCGCTTCGCTGGGCGCTGTCGGCCACGCCGGCATGGCGCAGGGGGTACCCGAGCGCGCTACCTGGGTCGACCGCATCGCCGAGCGCAGCCAGGGCAACCCGCTGTTCGCCGAAGAGCTGGCGCGCCACCTGCTGCGGGGCGATCCGGGCACCGAAGCGCAGGACTTGCCCGACCGCATCGACGCGCTCATCGGCGCGCAGGTCGACGCCCTGGGCGACCGCGACAAGACCGTGCTGCAGGCCTGCGCCGTGATGGGCAAGGAGCTGGACGTGGCCGTGCTGGCGCGCGTGCTGCGCCTGCCACGCGGGCAACTGGCGGCCGCGTTGCGCGCGCTGGAGTCGGCCGCCTTCCTGCAGCGGGAATCCACCACCGGCGGGCGGGCGCAACTGGGTTTTCGCCACCCCCTCATGCAGGAGGTGGTCTACGGCGCCCAGCTGCGGTCGCGCCGCGAGGTCGTGCACGCCAGCGTGGCCGAGACCATGGAGCGGCGCTACGGCGACAGCGAGCGGGCCGGTGAACTGGCCTCGCTGGTCGCGCACCACTGGGAGCAGGCGGGGCAGCCCGTGCGGGCCGCACGCCAGGCCGCACTTGCTGCGCGCTGGCTTCGTTCCGGCGATTCGGCGCTGGCCATCCAGCGCTGGCGCAAGGTGCTGTCGCTGCTGCACGCGGCGTACGGTGACGACGAGGTGAAGGATCTTCGGGCCCTGGCGGCGGCGCGAATCGTCGGCCTGGGCTGGCTCGGCAGGATGCCGCTGGACGAATTGCCTGGCCTGATGGCACTGACGCGGGTGCCGTCGCTCGATCCGCGCATGCCCCAGCTGCTCCGGATTGCGGCGGCCCGGATGCACCATGCCAATGGCGGTGCGGCAGACGAGTATGTGACGGCCTTGCAGGAGGCTGTCGCGCTGCCCGATCCGCCTGGCGATCCGGGCCGCCCGGCCATCCTCCAATCTGCGCTGTGCCAGGCCTACGGCTGGGCCGGTCTGCTGCGCGAATCGCTGCAGGCCAGCGACATTGCATTGGCGCACCTCGACCGTGCCAGCACGTTCGACCGCGATTTCATCGCCATCGACCTGGACGTCTGGTGCCTGACCTTGCGTATCCGGACGCTGGCGCGCATGGGCAAGTTCGATGAGGCGAACACCTGGGTGGCCCGTGTGGCGCGGTCTGTGCGAGCAGACATGCACCCCATGGTTCGATATCTGTATGTCGGCACCAAGCTTGAACTGGGCTACTACGCTGGTGAGATGGCGACCCTCGATGAGGCCGCGGAACAAGTTCAGGGCTATCTGAAGAACGCGCACAACCCTTATATGAAGGTTGCAGCAGGGTACATGCTGGGGCTCGGCTGCTCGGCGCGCAGGGAATTTGCGATGGCGCTTTTGCGGCTGACGGAGGCATTGCGGCTGTTACGCGAGGGCAACATCGCGCCAGAGTTCGAGTCGGAACTGCTTTCAGTGATGGCACGGGTGCAATTCGATTCTGGCGACAGTTCCACTGCATCGGCAACGGCGCTCGACGCACTGGAGGTGGCGAAAAGCCAGAACAACCGAGTGGCAGCTTGCCGGGCAGTGCTCGTACTGGCAGCGGCGCAGGATCGAGGGGGCCAGGGCAGCGAGTTGCCTGCGCCGCCGGCAAGTGTTACTTGCTGGCGTGAACTTGCCGACGACCTGCTGGATGAGACCGGCGCGCTGGCCTTGGTGCACGCATAAAAAAACGGCTTGCGCGGTGTCACGCGCAAGCCGTTCTTGTCCCAGGTCGGGGGTCTACAACACGGGATCCTTGTTGGATCCGGCAGCGGCCGATCCGGCGGGGCGCGCCCGGAGCGGCAGCGAAATGACGAGGTAGTCGGCATCCATGTAGTGCAGCGGTCGTCCCTTGCCCGCCAGCTTCACGGGATTGTCCGCCGGGCTGCGGTTCGTCATGGCATGCGACGTGAAATGGATGGGCAGCGGCGTCGGCGATTCGAGGTCCCTGATGATGGCCTGGAGGATCGCTTCCTCGCCGTTGGCTCCAGCCTCGGAGGACGGGTGGTTGCCCAGGTCGCGGAAGTAGTCCAGCACGCGGCTCTGCAGGTCCAGGTTGTGGGGAGCCAGGTTCAACGCTTGAATGCTCTTGTACAGCGGCCGGCCTTTCTTGAAGATGCCGAACTCCTTCTGGAGCGCCGCCAGTTCCTCGATGCCTCCCGTGGGTGGGTCAAGCTTCATGAGAGAAGGCGCGAACCGGAGGTTCAGAAGGCTCAGGATGTTGTCGACGTAGATGTCGTGGTTGCCCAGTTTGAAGCCCATGCGAATCTCCTCTCACGAATAGTTACAGCGATCGGACATTCTGAACCCCACGCGCCAGCGATGCAAACACAAATTGGGTACGGGGTGGGTATGACCAGCGGCGGAGTCAGTGCGGGTTTCCATCATGTGCCGTCCACCAGCAGCGTGTACTCCGGCAGGCCGTAGCGCCCGAGCAGCTGCACGCTGCCGCCCAACGCCTCGGCGTGGGCGATCCAGCGGGCGGGCGGCGGGCGGTACAGCTCGGGCGGGCTGGCCTGGCCTTCGGCGGGGGGCAGGATGAAGTTGACGGCGTAGCCCAGCCGGCTCTGGCGGTGCAGGTTGTTCAGCGTGCGCGCCACCATGGCTTCCCATTCAGGCAGCGGGCAGTCGAGCTGGACGTTGAAGATACCGCTGGCCAGGCTGTAGTCGGCCGGGCGCACGGCGCCCTCGGCCAGTTCGAAGGCACAGTCGGCGCGGCGGCGCCAGCGGCGGCGGGCGGTGGCCACCATGGCGGCCGATACGTCGGTGCCCAGGTAGTCGATCTGAGCCTGGCGGTGCCGGCGGCTCAAAAAGGCGCGCAGCGCGCCGTAGCCGCAGCCCACGTCGTTCAGACTGCGCGGCTCGGAGAAGTCGCACAACTTGAGCAACTGCACGAAGCGCAGCTCCTGGTTGGGGCGGCTGGGCCAGTCCACGCCCAGCGGCGTGGGGCCGTAGCGCTGCAGGCGGTCGCTGTAGTAGGCGGCCACCGGCGCCAGGGCGGGGTCGTCGGCCAGGCTGGCCGGGGGTGCTGGGTTGCTCATGATTCGATAGCTGTCTGCGCCCGTCATGAAAGGGCCGGAGGCTTGTTTGGCTTGAAAATCTGTTGGGTTGATCGCTGCATGACCTTGGCCCGTTCTGGCTGAATTCTCTGAGGCACTGCGCTTGTTCCTGGGGGCTTCGACAGGCTCAGCCCGAGCGGAGGCTGCTTGCAGGTGAAGTACGTGCGGCGGTACTTCCTCCGCTCGCTCGCGGCTCGTGGACAATGGCCGCCGATGAGCCCGTGCACATTCTCCGCGACGATGCCGCCGCCGCTTCACCCGACGACCCGGCCCGCTTCACCCCAAGCCGCAATCCATGGCTGAAGCCGCCGCCACCCCGCCGGCCCGCCCGCCGCGCCGCTCGTTCAAGGACACGGTGCGCGTGTACCTGGCGCCGGAAAGCCTGCGCATGCTGTTCCTGGGCTTTGCCGCCGGGCTGCCGCTGCTGCTGGTGCTGGGCACGCTGTCGTTTCGGCTGCGCGAGGCGGGCATCGACCGCTCCACCATCGGCTACCTGAGTTGGGTGGGTTTGGCCTACGGCTTCAAGTGGGCCTGGGCGCCGCTGGTGGACCGGCTGCCGCTGCCGCTGCTGACGCGCTGGCTGGGCCGGCGGCGCAGCTGGCTGCTGCTGGCGCAGTGCGGCGTGATGGCGGGCCTGGCGGGCATGGCCTTTGCCGATCCGCGCGCCGCCCTGGGGCCGATGGTCGGCTGGGCGCTGGTGGTGGCGTTTTCATCCGCCACGCAGGACATCGCGCTGGACGCCTACCGCATCGAATCGGCCCCCACCGACGAGCAGCCGGCCCTGGCCGCCACCTACCAGACGGGCTACCGGCTGGCCATGATCTGGGCCGGCGCCGGCGTGCTGTGGCTGGCCGCGCGCGCCGAGGTGGTGCCGGCCGCGGCGCAGGCGGCCCAAGCCGCGGGCGCTGCCTACCAGAACACCGCCTGGCAGACGGCCTACGTGGTGATGGCCGCTTCCATGCTGGTGGGGGTGCTGACGGTGCTGGTCTCGCCCGAGCCGGCGCGGGTGGCGCTGCCGCCGGCGCGCGGCGCGCGCGAATGGCTGCAGGGCGCGCTGATCGAGCCTTTTGCCGATTTCTTTCGCCGCTACAAGTGGCAGGCGGCGCTGATCCTGGCGCTGATCGCGGTCTACCGCATCAGCGACGTGGTGATGGGCATCATGGCCAACCCGTTCTACGTGGACATGGGCTACACCAAGGACGAGGTGGCGGCGGTGACCAAGATCTACGGCGTCATCATGACGCTGGCCGGCGCCTTCGTGGGCGGCAGCCTGTCGCTGCGCTTCGGGGTGATGCGCATCCTGCTGCTGGGCGCGGTGCTGAGCGCGCTCACCAACCTGCTGTTCGCCTGGCTGGCCGGCTACGGGCACAGCGTGCCGGCGCTGATCGCGGTGGTGTCGGCGGACAACCTGGCCTCGGGCATCGCCTCGGCGGCGTTCGTGGGGTACCTGTCGAGCCTGACCAACGTCAGCTACTCGGCCACGCAGTACGCGCTGTTCTCGTCGCTGATGCTGATGCTGCCGAAGTTCGTGGCCGGCTTTTCGGGCGATTACGTCAATGCCTTCGGTTATGCGGGCTTTTTCACCAGCACCGCGCTGCTCGGCCTGCCGGTGGTGGTGCTGGTGTGGGCTGCGGCCAGGGCCGCCCGGGCCGCGCGCGCCGCCCAGACGGATGCGCCGCCATCCTCAGCATGAACTTGGCCTCCAGCCCTTGCATGGCGGGCGCAGGCAGCTATGGTTTTTGAAGATTTTGCCGGCCTGCCGGGCAGCCACGCGCGGGCCTTTACGCTACTTTACGTGCCCCATGCACGCGCGCAGCACGCCCGCGGCACCATGAACAGGCGGCGGTGCGCCCCTGGCAGCCCGCCCGGGAAAGGCGCTACGCTGCGCCACCACGGTTTCAAGGTTTTCCTGCCACGATGACCCAGCACCTGCTCATGATCGAAGACGACCACCGCCTGGCCGGCATGGTGGGCGAATACCTCACGCAATCGGGCTTTGCCGTGCGGCACGCGCCCGACGGCGCCTCGGGCCTGGCGGCCGTGCAGGACGGCCCGGTGGACCTGATCCTGCTCGACCTCATGCTGCCCGACGCCGACGGCCTGGACATCTGCCGCCGCATCCGCGCGCTGCCCGGCGACACGGCGCGAGTGCCGGTGCTGATGCTCACCGCCAAGGGCGACGCGATGGACCGCATCGTCGGCCTGGAACTGGGCGCCGACGACTACCTGCCCAAGCCCTTCGAGCCGCGCGAGCTGCTGGCGCGCATCCGCGCCGTGCTGCGGCGCCAGGGCGCGCAGCCGGGCGCCGAGCGCCAGGTGATGCAGTTCGGCAGCCTGGAGATCGACCGCGACGCGCGCACCGTGGCGCTGAACGGCGAGCCCTGCGAACTCACCAGCTACCAGTTCGACCTGCTGGTCACGCTGGCCGAACGGGCCGGCCGCGTGCTCACGCGCGAGCAGATCATGGAAGCCGTGCGCGGCCGCGAGCTGGAGGCCTTCGACCGCTCCATCGACGTGCACATGGGCCGCATCCGCGCCGCCATCGAGGCCGACGTGAAGAACCCCAAGCGCATCCTGACGGTGCGCGGCGTGGGTTACGTGTTCGCCAAGCAGCAGGATTAGGACCTGTGCAAGCCCGCCGCGCCCGTTGCAGAAATTTCAAGCCAAATCGGCCTTCAGCCCAAACATGACGGGCGCAGACAGCTATTGAAGTTGTAGCTTTTTGATGTCCTGGAACTCCCCCATCTCACGCAAGCTGTACCTGCGCATCTGGCTCGCCGTGGCCGGCAGCGTGCTGGTGCTCAGCCTGCTGGTGGGTTGGGCCTGGCACGCGGCGGAGGCGCGGCGCGAGCAGGAGCGCGAGCGCCTGGGCCCGCCGCCGCCGCGCGAGGTGGTGGTGCGCAACGCGCAGGGCGAGGTGCTGGGCAACGCCGAGGCGCAGGTGCGGCGCGCGCCCGACCGGGGGCTGGAGTTCGAGGTCACCATGCGCGACGGCGAGGTGCTGTACCTGCAGATGCCGCCGCGCAACCGCGGGCTGGAGGGCGGCCGGCGCATGGGACCGCCCGGTGGCCCACCCGGAGGTCCGCCCGGCGCACCACCGGGTGGCGAGCGGCGTGGCGGCCCGCCGGACCGCGCCGACGGCCTGCTGGCCTGGCTGCGCCCGCCCTACGGCTTTGTGTGGATGCTGGCGCTGGCCGGCCTGGCGGTGATGGCGGCGCTGTTCCCGGTGGCGCGGCGCCTGACGCGGCGGCTGGTGTCGCTGCAGCACGGCGTGCAGCGCTGGGGCGAGGGCGACCTGTCGGTGCGCGTGCCGGCCTCCGGCAGCGACGAGGTGGCCGATCTGACGCGCCACTTCAACACCGCCGCCGACCGCATCGAGACGCTGATGGGCGAGCAGGCGGCGCTGCTGGCGTCGCAGAAATCGCTGCTGGCGAATGCTTCGCACGAGCTGCGCTCGCCGCTGGCGCGCATCCGCATGGCGCTGGAGCTGATGCCCAGCGCCGGCGAGCCCGGCGCGCTGCCGGCCCGCACGCGCACGGAACTGGCGCGCAACGTGGCCGAACTCGACGCGCTGGTGGAAGAGATCCTGCTCGCCAGCCGCCTGGAAGCGCGCGAGGCCGATCTGGGCAGCGTGGAAGAAGTGGAACTGCTGGCCCTGCTGGCCGAGGAAAGCGCTCGCGTGGGCGCCGCCTTCGAACCCGACACCGGCGCCGGCGAGGTGCTGGTGCGCGGCGTGCCGCGCCTGCTGCGCCGCGCCGTGCGCAACCTGCTGGAAAACGCCGTGCGCTACGGGCGCAGCGTCACGGCCATCGCCGCCGCCCAGGCCGAACCGGTGCTGGTGCGCCTGGTGCCGGCGGGGCGCGACGTGGAGATCGTCGTGGGCGACCGCGGGCCCGGCGTGCCGCCGGCGCAGCGCGAGCGCATCTTCGAGCCCTTCTACCGCCTGCCCGGCGCCAGCGAGCGTGAAGGCGGCGTCGGCCTGGGCCTGGCACTGGTCCGCCAGATCGCCGAACGCCATGGCGGCTCGGTGCTGTGCCGGGACCGCGAAGGGGGTGGCGCCGAATTTGTCTTGCGCTTGCCCAGAAGTTAGGTTAAAAGTGTGACTTATCGCCGTCTGAAAGTTCCGGAACAGCGTTCATCCCTCGAACAAGGGGTGGCGGTTTGGCATGTGCCGGCCTAGACTTGCTGCATTGCTGTCACGCATGACAACCGGTGTAACCGGTACTTGCCAGAACGCCGGTTCTTGTAACGTCACGATAAACCATAAGAACGAATCAGTATCGGCTCGAAAGCCACCCATTCGGGTGGCTTTCTTTTTTTGCGGCGTGCACCTGAGCCGGTAAGGATTACCGACCGGCGGCCACGCCGACTGGCAAACCGGCCTCCGGGGCCGCGGCGGGGCCTGCCAGCGCGCCCTGCACGATCACCAGCATGAACAGGTAGAACATGTGGCCGCTGTTGTGGGCGAAGAACACCTGCGTGAGCCCGAAGCCGATGTAGGCCAGGGGCAGCAGGATGCCCACCAGGCACAGCGCCAGCCGCACCGGGTCGGGCGCATCGCCCGCGGCGCCGCGCACGCGCGCCGGGGTGGGCCAGAACAGCCACAGCGGCACCAGCATGTACAGCAGCAGCAGCGCCACGCCCACCAGGCCACGGCGGGCGAACATGTCCATCAGCTCGTTGTGCGCGTGGGTGAACTCCAGCACCACCGGGTCGGCCTGGCCGGCCGCCACGCGGCGCGCCTTCTCGGCTTCGTAGTCACCGCCCCAGCCCAGCAGCGGCCGGTCGGCGCCCATGTGGGCCGCCAGCTGCCAGTGCTCGAAGCGCTGGCCGATGGAGGTGCTGGCGTCGTGGTGTTCCACATAGGCCTGCACCTCGGAGTTCACCAGCGCCAGCCGGCCGGCGAGTTCGGTGTGCGTGAACGGCCAGGCCAGCAGCAGCGTGGCTGCCAGCGCCAGCGCCGCCCGGCCGGCCTGCGCCGCCATGCCGCGCCGCGCCAGCACGATGCCGAAGACCGGCGCCACCAGCACCAGCGCCAGCCAGCCGCCGCGCGTCTGCGACAGCAGCGAGCCGATCAGCCCCAGCACGCCGCCGGCCGCCAGCAGCAGGCGCTGCGGCGGCGTGAGGCGCAGCCACAGCGCGGCCAGGGTCACCAGCGCCATCAGCCCGATCAGCAGGCTCAGGTCGCCGTACTGCACGGCGTTGGTGAAGCCGTGCGCGCGCTCCAGGTGCAGGCCGTGGCGCTGCACCATGGCCAGCAGGCCGCTGCCGATGCCGCCCACCGCCAGCCCCGCCCACAGCGCGCCGGGGCGCGGCGGCGCAGCCACCGCGAACCACAGGCAGGGCAGGGCGGCCAGGTATTTGAGCGGCGCCTCGGCCGAGCCGAAGCCGAAGTGCGGGCCGGTGTCCAGGCCCCACAGCAGGGCCATGGCCGCGATCAGCAGCGACAGCCGGCGCGTGCCCGCGTCGAGCGGGCGGCCCCACCAGCCGGGCGCGCCGATCAGCGCGCACAGCAGCAGCAGCGCGGCGCCCCACGAGTAGCCGCTGGGCAGCCACAGGGCGACGCCGGGAATCAGGAAGGCTGCGAGGGAAGCACCCTGGCGCCAGGCCAGGGTCTGGCGCACGCCGGCACGGCTCAACGTTCGACCCTGTCGTTCAGCAGGTCGCGGTCGTATTCCAGCGCGGCATAGCGGAAGAAGCATTCCTGCGCCAGCAGGTAGCAGTACAGGAAGCCGGGCCCCCCGTGCAGGAAGCCGCGCCGCAGCACGTACAGGCGGAAGAACGCCGCCAGCGCCGAGGCGAGCCCGCGCAGCACGCCGCCGCGCTGGCCCAGCGCCGCCCGCTTGGAGGCACCCAGCATGGCGTACTGGCTCAGCTTCTTGAGGCTGCCCTGCACCGTGTCGTAGGAGTGGTGCAGCAGTTTGTGGTGCAGGCGGTGCACCGGTGTGCCGGGGCGCAGCTGGGCCTGCTCGTGCACCGCGCCTTCAAAGCCCTGCAGCCGCGCCATGTGGAACAGGCGCGGCATGCCGCCGGCGCTGGCCATGCCGGTGAGCGGCCGGCCGAAGGCGACCTGTAGCCAGCCGACGGTCCAGGAGGCTTCCTCGCCGCTGGCCACGACATCGGCGATCTCCGCCTGCAGCGGCGGGGCGATTTCTTCGTCGGCGTCGAGGAAGAAGACGTAGCGGGCGTCCTGGCAATGGGCCAGCGCACGGGTGCGCTGCACGCCGAAGCCCTGCCAGTCGTCGTGCAGTTCGACCTGGGCGCCATAGGCGCGTGCCACGGCCACCGATTCGTCGGTGCTGCCGGCATCGATCACCACCACGCGCTCGGCGAAGGCGGCGCTGCGCAGGCAGTCGGGCAGGCGCTGTTCTTCATTGCGCACCAGCACCACCACGAACAGGCCCTTGACCTGCCGTGCCGGAATGTCGGACACCTTCAGCCCGACCGATGGCCGCGGCGTTCCCACCCCTGCCGGAGCGCGCAAGCTCACCCCGATCAGTGGTGGCTCGACTTCAAAGCGGCCCGATCCTTGAGCCGGTAGACGGTCCCGCAATACGGGCATTTGGCTTCCCCGGTGTGGGCCACGTCCAGAAACACCCTGGGGTGCGTGTTCCACAGTTTCATCTCGGCCTTCGGGTTGGGGCAGAACGTCCCGCCCTCGGGCGTGAGATCCTTGGCGTCGAGTTCAACGACGGATGGGCTCATGATGCGTCAAACCTTCGTCAGCCACTGTGAATACTTGCTATTGCGGCCACCGACGATGTCGAAGAACGCGCTCTGGATCTTTTCCGTCACCGGGCCGCGCTGGCCAGCGCCGATCTGAAGGCGGTCGAGCTCGCGGATGGGGGTGACTTCGGCCGCGGTGCCGGTGAAGAAGGCCTCGTCGGCGATGTAGATCTCGTCACGTGTGATACGTTTTTGAACAACCTGGACGCCCAGGTCGTCGCAGATGCGCAGCACGGTGTTGCGGGTGATGCCGTTCAGCGCGCCGGCGGAGAGGTCGGGGGTGTAGACCACGCCGTCCTTCACCACGAACACGTTCTCCCCCGCGCCCTCGCTCACGAAGCCGGCCGAATCGAGCAGCAGGGCCTCGTCGTAGCCGTCGTCCGTGGCTTCCATGTTGGCCAGGATCGAGTTGGTGTAGTTGCTCACCGCCTTGGCCTGCGTCATGGTGATGTTGACGTGGTGGCGGGTGTAGCTGCTGGTCTTGACGCGGATGCCCTTCCTCATGCCTTCCTCGCCCAGGTAGGCGCCCCAGGGCCAGGCGGCGACCATCACGTGGATGGTGTTGGCCTTGGGCGAGACGCCCAGCTTCTCCGAGCCGATCCACACCAGCGGGCGCAGGTAGCAGCTCTCCAGCTGGTTGTCGCGCACCACGGCGCACTGCGCCTCGTTGAGCTGCTCCTTGCTGAAGGGGATCTTCATGCGCAGGATCTTGGCGCTGTTGAACAGGCGGTCGGTGTGCTCCTGCAGGCGGAAGATGGCGGTGCCATTCACCGTGTTGTAGGCGCGCACGCCCTCGAAGGCGCCGCAGCCGTAGTGCAGCGTGTGGGTGAGCACGTGGATCTTGGCGTCGCGCCAGTCGACCATCTGGCCGTCGAACCAGATCTTGCCGTCGCGGTCGGCCATGGTGGGGGCTGCGGAACTCATGGGGGATTCCTGTGGGGTCTTGTGTGGGTGCACCGGCGTCGTGCCTTGCTGGCGGCCGGTTGCGGGGATTTTATGCCTGCGTGGCGGGCGGCTCGGGAGCCGGCTCGGCGGGGGCTTCTTCCGGCTCGGCCGGGCGGATCATCTGCCAGCCGGTCAGGCGCCCGTCGGCGAAGGTGCAGTCCACGTAGGAGCCGCCTTCGTCGCGCCAGCGGAAGATCTCGGGCTGGGCGTCGCGCTCGGTCTGCAGCTCGCCCAGCGAGCGCGTCTGCGCGATCACCTTCCAGAGGGGCTGACCGCGGTGCAGCCGTGAATTGAGCATCACGGCGCTGCCGACGTAGCCGAGCGGCCGGTCGGCCGCGCGCTTGAGCACCGTCATCAGCCGGGTGACGTGCAGCAGCACCCACAGGACGATGACGCCGGCCAGGAACACCAGGCCCGCCCAGCGGCCGGTGCGCCACGCCAGGGCGCCCAAGGCCACGGCCACCAGGGCCGCCACGAGATTTCGCCAGTTCATGCGGCCGCATTGTCGCCGCGCGCGGCGCGGGGGCCACGCGCGGCATCCCCAAGAGGGTGGATTGCTACTCTATCAATAGCTGTCTGCGCCCGTCACCATTGGGCTGGAGGCGGTTTTGACGTGAAATTATGGTGGCCACCGCCGAACGTAGGGTGGCCGCCGCGGCGTTTCGCTTACCTGGCGGCCGCCTGGGCGCCTGCGATCCACTGGTCGAAGGTCTTCTGGTGCGCCTTGATCCAGCCTGCCACGTGCTTTTCGATGTCGGCCGGCTTGTTGGCGCCGTCGTGCATGGCCTTGTTCTGGGCGTTGATGTCGGCCACCGGCAGCTTCATCTCCTGGAACAGCTTTTTGGCTGCCGGGTTCTTGTCGATGAAGGCCTTGTTGACCAGGATGCGCTGGGTGTTCACCACGAAGCCGTAGTTCTGCCCGTTCGGCAACTTGGTGTCGGTGCCGGCACGGTCACCCGGCAGCGCGGAGAACGGCACCTGCAGCCACACCACGTCCTTGCCCGGCTGCAGCACGTTGCTCACCCAGTACGGCGTCCAGGTGTAGTAGAAGATCGGCTTGCCCTGCTTGTAGCGGGCGATGGTGTCGGCGATCAGCGCCGAGTAGTTGCCCTGCACGTGGTTCACGTGGTCGCGCAGCTTGTAGGCGTCCAGGTGGTGCTCGATCACCTTCTCGCAGCCCCAGCCCGGGTTGCAGCCCGTGAGGTTGGCCTTGCCGTCGCCATCGGTGTCGAACAGCCTGGCGATCTTCGGGTCCTTCATCTGGTCGATGTTGGTGATGTGGTGCTGGTCGGCGGTCTTCTTGTCGATCAGGTAGCCCTGCAGCGCGCCGGTGGAGTAGCTGTTGTCGCGCCACAGCTTGGCGTCGCCACCGGCGTTCTTGTAGTAGTCGGCGTGCAGCGGGTCCCAGTGGTCGGCCATGAAGGTGGCGTCGCCGTTGGCGATCGCCAGGTGGGCGGCCGGGTACTCCACCTCCTTGATCGGCTTGACGTCGTAGCCGAGCTTTTCCAGCGCCTTCATCACCAGCAGCGTCTGGAAGGTTTCCTCGGCGATCGAGCTCTTGACGGGCTGCACCTCGACGCCCTTGCCGGGCAGATCGGCCGCCAGCGCCGGCGTGGCGGTGGCGACGAAGGCGAGGCCGCAGGCGGCCATCAGGGCGCGAACGTGGGCACGCAGGGGATGGGTGGACAACTTCATGGGGGAAACCTCCTGGGTTCGACTACGAAAGGAAATCGGGCGGCGGCAGGCGCCGCCCGGCATTGGGGGAGCGTCGGCCTCAGCCGCCGGCCTGGGCGGCGGGGCGGGCAGTACCGGGCTGGGTCCTGGCGGCGGCCGGCCTGGCCTTGCTGGCGGCGGCCTGGGCCACCGGCTGGCCGGCCGGCGCCTGGCGCCCGCGCATGAGGCGCCACACCAGGCCCACCGGGCCGCGCATGAACCAGCGCACGCTCTGGTCGCGCCTGGGCTGGCCCATGGTCTGGGTCACGCGGTCGAGGATGATGGCCAGGATCACGATGCCCAGGCCGCCCACGGTGGCCAGGCCCATGTCCAGCCGGCCGATGCCGCGCAGCACCATCAGGCCCAGGCCGCCCACGGCGATCATCGAGGCGATCACCACCATCGACAGGCTCAGCATCAGCGACTGGTTGATGCCGGCCATGATGGAGGGCATGGCCAGCGGCAGCTGCACCTTGGTGAGCAGCTGCCAGGGCGAGGCGCCGTAGGCCTTGGCGGCTTCCACCAGGTCGGGCCGCACCTGGCGGATGCCCAGGTTGGTCAGGCGCACCAGCGGCGGCAGCGCGAAGATGATGGTCACGATCACCCCGGGCACGTTGCCGATGCCGAACAGCATCACCACCGGCACCAGGTAGACGAAGGCCGGCGTGGTCTGCATGGCGTCCAGCACCGGGCGCACGATGCGCTGGGCGCGGTCGCTGCGGGCCAGCCAGATGCCCAGCGGCAGGCCGATGATCACGCAGAACAGCAGCGAGGTCAGCACCAGCGACAGCGTGACCATCGCCTCCGGCCAGATGCCGAGCATGGCCACCACCAGCAGCGACACCAGCGTGGCCAGGCCCAGCGCGCCGCCGGCCAGTTGCCACGCGATCAGCGACAGCAGGCCCACCATCACCAGCGTGGGCGGGTACTGCAGCGCCGCCTCCACGCCGCCGAGCAGCGCGTCCACCGGCCCGCGCAGGGCGTGGAAGAAGGGGCGGAAGTGCAGCACCAGCCAGTCCAGCCCGCGGTTGATCCAGTCCTGCACGGGCAGGCTGCCGTCCCACAGCTGGTGCAGGGCGAAGCCGTGGTCGGTCGGCGGCGCGGTGTGGATGAAGCCGGCGCCGCCCTGCGCGGCGGCATCGGCGCCCGAGCCGGCGGCGGAGCTCGCGCCCTGCAGCCAGGCATCGCCGCCGGCATCCGGCGGCGGCGTGTTGTAGGGGTTGGCCTGGGTGGCCAGCGCGGCGGGATCGACCGGGTTGGTGGCGGCGGACCAGGGGTCGGCGCCGGAAGCGGGGGTGGCGGGCGTGGCCTGGGCGGCGGCGCTCCACGGGTCGGTGGCGGGATCGCTCATGAGGGTTCTCCTTGCTGGCCTCAGGCGGGCTCGGCGGCCATGGGGGCCGGGTGGGCTGAGGGCTCTGCGGTGGCCGTGGGCAGCGGGTTGCCGTCGGCGTCGGTGGTGCGGTCGAGGAACTTCAGCAGCGTGTTCTTGCTGATGGTGCCGAGCAGGCGGCCGTCCTCGGCCACCACCGGCAGAGGGGCGTGAGACTGGGCGATGGCCCCGATCAGCTCATGGATCGGCGTGGCCGCCGGCACGGCCTGGATGTCCGGCACGAAGGCGTGCGCCAGGCCCAGCGGGCCCTCGTGGCCGTGCAGGGCCTCGCGCAGCGAATCGCCGGACACCGTGCCCAGATACCGGTGGTCGGGGCTGACCACGTAGCCCCAGTCGCGATCCTGGTCCTGCAGGCGCTTCAGGGCCGGGCGGCAGCCGCGCGTGGGGCTCTCCGACACCTCGACCTGCGTCTTGCGGGCGATGTCGCCAGCCTTGAACACGGCGGCCGCGTCCACGCCGCGGATGAAGTTGCGCACGTAGGCGTCGGCCGGCCGGCGCAGGATCTCCTCCGGCGTGCCCACCTGCACCACCTGGCCGTCCTTCATGATGGCGATGCGGTCGCCGATGCGCATGGCCTCGTCCAGATCATGCGAGATGAAGACGATGGTGCGGCGCTTTTCCTGCTGCAGGCGCAGCAGCTCGTCCTGCATGTCGGTGCGTATGATCGGGTCCAGCGCGGAGAACGCCTCGTCCATCAGCAGGATGGCCGGGTCGGCCGCCAGCGCGCGCGCCAGGCCCACGCGCTGCTGCATGCCGCCGGAAAGCTCGTCCGGGTAGGCCCTGGCCCAGACCTCCAGCCCCACCTGCGTCAGCGCCGCATGGGCCTGCGCCAGCCGCCGGGCCTTGCCCACGCCGTCCAGCTCCAGGCCCAGGGCCACGTTGTCCAGCACCGTCATGTGCGGCAGCAGCGCGAACGACTGGAACACCATGCTGATGTCCTTGCGGCGGAATTCGCGCAGGCGGGCGTCGCTGTAGGCGTTGATGTCGTCGCCGTCCACCAGGATGCGCCCGGCGGTCGGCTCGATCAGCCGGTTGAGCAGCCGCACCAGCGTCGATTTGCCCGAGCCCGACAGGCCCATGACGACGAAGATCTCGCCCGCCTCGATGGTGAAGCTGGCGTCGAACACGCCGATCGACTGGCCCGTGAGCCCGACGATCTCCTGCTTGGACATGCCTTTGCGCGCCAGCTCCAGCGCGCGCTCCGGCTGGTCGCCGAAGACCTTGAAGACATGCTCGATTTGTAGGGTTTTGGCCATGCGCTCCTCCCGGTCGGCCGGTGCCATGCGCGGCGCCGCCCGGGCGGCGGCGGCGTGCAGGGCACGTCAAACAAGTTGGACGGGGCAGGGCGACCAGGCGCGGTGCCCCGAAGGCGGGCGATGTGGAACGCCGAAGGGTTCCAGCAAGTCCTTGGCGGTCCGCCAGCGGCCGGCGCAGGGCCGGCAAGCGGGCCGCCCACGGCTATCAGCAGCCGAAGCGAGAGGCGGAAACTGGCACGCAGCCAGCACCACCGGAACCTTGCATTATACCTTGGTTGATATGAAGATGCCGAACTTCGCCTTTGGCAAGATATGAGCGGCAGCGTCGGCCGTTATGGCTGCAGGCCGGAAATTACAGGCAAAACAAGGCCCCAGCCCTTGAATGACGGGCGCAGGCAGCTCCTGAAACAGGAGCATTCTGGCAAGTGCGAGCTGGCAGGCGCGATCAGTCCAGCCCGCGCACCAGGGCGATGGCCTCGTCCACCCGGTCGACGGCGTGGATGCTCAGGCCCTCGAAGGCCTTGTCGGTCTTTTTGGGCGCGTTGGCCCGCGGCACCACGGCCACGCTGAAGCCCAGCTTGGCGGCTTCCTTCAGCCGCTCCTGGCCGCGTGGGGCCGGGCGCACCTCGCCGGCCAGGCCGACCTCGCCGAAGGCCACGAAGCCCTTGGGCAGCGCCTTGCCGCGCAGGCTGCTGGTGATCGACAGCAGGGCCGCCAGGTCGGCCGCCGGCTCGCTGATGCGCACGCCACCCACGGCGTTGACGAACACGTCCTGGTCGCCCGTGGCCACGCCGGCGTGCTGGTGCAGCACCGCCAGCAGCATGGCCAGCCGGTCGCGCTCCAGCCCCACCGAGAGGCGCCGCGGGCTGGGGCCGCCGGTGTCCACCAGCGCCTGGATTTCCACCAGCATCGGCCGCGTGCCTTCCAGCGTCACCAGCACGCAGCTGCCCGGCACCGGCTGCGCGTGCTGGCTGAGGAAGATCGCGCTGGGGTTGGAGACGCCCTTCAGGCCCCGCTCGGTCATGGCGAACACGCCGATCTCGTTGACGGCACCGAAGCGGTTCTTGATGGCGCGGATCAGGCGGAAGCTGCTGTGCGTGTCGCCCTCGAAGTACAGCACCGTGTCCACCATGTGCTCCAGCACGCGCGGGCCGGCCAGCTGGCCGTCCTTGGTCACGTGGCCCACCAGCACCACCGCGCAGCCGCTGGCCTTGGCCCAGCGCGTGAGGTGCGCGGCGCACTCGCGCACCTGCGCCACGCTGCCCGGCGCGCTGGTGAGCTGGTCGGAGTAGATGGTCTGGATGGAATCGATCACCGCCACCGCAGGCTGCTGCTGGGCCAGCGTGGCCAGGATCCTTTCCAGCTGGATCTCGGCCAGCACCGCCACCTGCGAGCCGGTGATGCCCAGCCGCCGGGCGCGCAGGGCGACCTGGGCGCCGCTTTCCTCACCCGTCACGTAGAGCATGCCCCCACGCTCCGCGGCTTCGCCTGCTGCGCTGCCCCCGGGCGGGGCGGCGGCCCCGGCCGCGCCGGTGCCTGGGGCCTTCGCCGCCTTGGGGCGGCCCGGCGGCGCCTCGACGCTCGGCAACTGCGCCCGCTGCAGCGCATCCAGCGCCTGCAGCAGCAGGGTGGATTTGCCGATGCCCGGGTCGCCGCCGATCAGCACCACCTGGCCTTCGACGACGCCACCGCCCAGCACGCGGTCCAGCTCGCCCTGGCCGGTGGGGGTGCGGGCCACGTCCACCGCCTCGATCTCGGCCAGCGGCCGCACGCCTGCCGAAGGTGCCAGCGCCGCGAAGGCGCCGCCCAGCCGGTTCTTGCCGCCGGCCGCCGCGGTGGGTTCGGCCACGGTTTCCTCCAGCGAGTTCCAGGCCCCGCAGCCCGGGCATTTGCCCAGCCAGCGCGGGCTGGTGGCGCCGCAGGCGTTGCAGGTGTAGAGGGTCTTGTCCTTGGCCATGGCGGCGATCGTAGCGCCGGCCCGGCAGGGTCCGGGTTCGGGCGCCCAAGCCGGGCTGCGGGCCGGTGCCCGGCTGTGCCGGGGTCACCACCCTCCAGGGCGCAGGAATGGGTGTATGCGGCGCAGGGGAACACGTTGCACGGAACCATGGAAATGCACTACAGCCCTTCCGTTTTTGGCCAGCTCCGGCGGAAACGACCGGGCGGTACGTAGGGCTTCGTGCCAGTTCATCTGTGGGACTGTGAACCCGACCACCTGGAAGCCACGGTCAGCGAACTGCTGGTGGCCACCGCGACCAGCAGCGGCGCGCTGGTCGACGAAAGCGTGCGCGAGGTGCTGCACGAGTTGCGCGAGCATCTGCGCATGGACGTGATGTTCCTGTCGGAGATCAGCGGCGGCCGGCGCGCCTTCAAGCACGTCGATGCCGCGCCGGGCAGCGAGGTCGTCAAGACCGGCGGCAGCTCACCGCTGGAAGAATCGTTCTGCCAGTGCGTGCTCGACGGCCGGCTGCCCGGGCTGGTGAACGACGTGCCGCGGCATCCCAATTTCGACCAGCTGCCCAAGACGCCGTTCCGCGTGGGGGCCCACCTGAGCGCGCCGGTGGTGCTGTCGGACGGCCGCGTGTACGGCACGCTGTGTGCCTTCAGCTTCGCCGGGGATGAGTCGCTGACCGGGCGCGACTACGAGAAACTGGCCACCGTGGCGCGCACCACCGCCAAGCGCATCGACCAGCGCCGCCAGCGCGTCAACGACGAAGAAATGGCCGGCTGGCAGCTGGAGCCGATCGAGCCCGGCAAGGCGGCGTCGGCCTGGGACAAGCGCGGGCGCAACGCCTGAGAGGGGAGTTACGAATTCCCTGCACCTGCCTTGGCCGCCAGAGCGCGCCCGCTCCGAGTTACCAAGGCTCGACGTACCATGAGCTATGACTGGGCGTGGCGCCTTAATCAGACGTGTTTTGGCACCTCATTCGGCCGCGTGTATTCATTTTCACCCTTTGGCAGGCCCGTTCAGTTCCAGCCTCGGACCAGCGCCTGCTTGATCTGCGCCGCTGGCTTAGTTGAATGCCGCGAGCTGAAGTCGCAACCTGGTGCAGGTCTTTCAGGGTCAGGCCTGACGGCGCCGCAGCCGACGCAGACCCAACACACCGGCAAGGCTGGCCAAAAGCACCATTGACCATTCAGACAGGGTTGGCACCGCGGTTGGCTCGGCAGCTGTACCCACTGCAACTGCGGCAGGCCCCGTGATGGTGTACCCAAAGCTTCCGGGAATCTGGGTAAGGCCGTCGAGCGCTGTCAGAACCAAGGTATAGGTACCAACCGGCAAGGTGTAGGTCGCGTTGTCATCGACCCCTGCGAAACAGTTGGTGGCCGGGTTGGCGGGATCAAATGCACCTGTGAAGATACCCAGCGAACCGTCGTTTCCGCCGCCAAGATAGATGTAGTCGCTAAACGCGTAGCTACCTGCAGCGGTAACAGTGATCGTCGTGGTGCGAAAGCGAGTGGGGCTGCCGACCACATGAATATTGCATGGGGAACCTGTGTCGAAGTGGTAGTTCGACAGAACCCCGTCGCTTAAGGCCAAGTTGTAATTAACCGTGGTGGTTACCTGTGCATAGGCCGCTGGAAGGCCTGCGCAGATCAGCACCGCAAGGCAACGGCGCATCAATCGACGAAACATGAAAGACTCCCTCTCAACGTGGTTAAGCGATTCGCCGCACGCACTGCAACAACGAAAGATCCGAGAAGAGAACGTTCAGCAAAACGTGAGGTTCGATGTAATTTGCGATGTTCCTTTTTAAGAATATCAAGAATTTACACGTTCATGTGGTGTTTTTGCATCGCAGAAAGCGTTGAACGGCTCTGTGTCGTCCTCTGGTTGTGGTTGTGGGGCATCACCAAGGCGGTAGAACACGATCTGCCCGATAGGGCGCTGTCTTGATGGTTTTTTGTGCGCGACCGCAACGCCTGACGCGCACCGCGGTCAGGCGCAGCCCCGGGCCAGCGCCTGTGTGATCTGCGCTGCCGGCGCGCTGGTGCAGCCGCTGGCGTTCTGGCCGCTCCAGAGCGGGCTGAAGTCCGAACTGCCTGATTTTTCAGCCGCTGCGCGCAGCGGCGCGATGGCGGCGCTGGCCAGCGGGAAGGGTGGCGCGGCGGGGTTCATCGGCCCCAGTTCGCGCATCAGGCGGTTGACGATGCCGCGCGCCGCGCCGCCGGAGAACAGCGTGGTCAACTGGGTGTGGCGCGCAGACTCGCCCTGCAGCGCGGCGCGGTGCAGCGGGCCGGTCAGCGCCTCGTCGGCGCACAGGTAGGCGGTGCCGACCTGCGCGCCGGCCGCGCCCAGCGCCAGGGCGGCTCGCACGCCCTCGGCACTGGCGATGCCGCCGGCGGCGATCACCGGCACGCGCACGGCGGCCACCACCTGCGGCAGCAGGGCGAAGGTGCCCAACTGCTCGCTCACGTCCAGGCTCAGGAAATGCCCGCGGTGGCCGCCGGCCTCCAGCCCCTGCGCGATCACGGCGTCCGCACCATGCTCCTGAAGCCATAGCGCTTCGCGCACAGTGGTGGCCGACGAGAGCACGAAAGCGCCCCAGGCCTTGACGCGCGCCAGCAACCCGGGTGCCGGCAGCCCGAAGTGGAGGCTGACCACCGGCGGCCGGAACTCGGCCAGCAGCTCGGCGGCGGCCTCGTCGAACGGGCGGCGCGCCGGACCGGCCGGCGCGGCAGCCGGGTCCACGCCCAATTCACGATAGTAGGGCGCCAGCACCTGCTGCCAGGCGGCCTCGCGCGCCGTATCCGGCGCGGGCGGCGTGTGGCAAAAGAAGTTGACGTTGTAGGGCCGGCCGCTGGCTTGCAGCTTCTGCAATTCGGCGCGCAGGGCATCGGGCGCCAGCATGGCCGCCGGCAGCGAGCCCAGGCCACCCGCGCCGCTGACGGCCAGCGCCAGCGCACTGCCCTGCGAGCCGGCCATGGGGGCCTGGATGAGGGGCCAGCGCGTGCCCAGACGTTCGGCGAGTGCGGTCATGAAGCCATTGTGGCACCCGCGCCCCGCGGGAACAGGGCCTACAGCTGCCTGCGCAGCGCCTCGAAGAACAGCTCCGATTGCAGGCGTTCGCCCAGCGTCTGCGCGCCCACGCGTGCGGCGAGTTCGGCGGCCACGGGCACCAGCGGACGGCCGGTGGCCAGCGCCAGCACCTGCGCCTGGCAGGCGCGCTCCAGGTAGTAGAGGTCGTCGTAGGCGTGGTCGATGCGCGCACCGCAGACGACGACGCCGTGGTTGCCCAGAAAGCCCACGTCCGCCTCACCCAGCGCGGCGGCGATGCGTTCGCCCTCGCGCGCGTCCAGCGCCAGGCCGTTGTAGTGCGCATCCACCGCCACCCGGCCGTGGAAGCGCATGGCGTTCTGCGACAGCGTGGTGTCCAGTGCGCGGTCGGTTGTGAGCGTGAGCGCAGTGGCGTGCGGCATGTGGGTGTGCAGCACGCAGCCATTGCGGCCCAGGCGGTGGATGGCGGCGTGGATGAACATGGCGGTGGGCTCCACCTCGTGCCGCCCGGCCAGCCGGCGGCCCTGGGCGTCGACCAGCACCACGTCGTCCGCCTGTACTTCGCGCCACATCAGTCCGCGCGGGTTGAGCAGGAAGCGCCCGGAGCCATCGGGCAGCTCGACGCTGAAGTGGTTGCACACGCCTTCGGCTAGGCCATGGTGGGCGGCGGCGCGCAAGGCCAGCGCCAGGTCGGCGCGCAGGCGCGCGACGTCGGGGCTGTCGAACTCGAGCGGGATGGTGGTCATGGCAATTCCTGTGGGCAGATAGGCAAGCACCGGGCTCGCAAGCGTAGCGCCTAGCCGCACGCGGCGCCGCGGGTCAGCCCCCTTGCATCGCGACTGAATATTTAATATATTAAACAAATGCCCGGCGCATCCACCTTCAAGCACCGCAACCTGCCGCTCCTGCTGCTGAAAGGCCGCGAGGCGGTGATGCGGCACCGGCGGCCGGCGCTGCGCGCGCACGGGCTGTCGGACCAGCAGTGGCGCGTGCTGCGCGTGCTGGCCGAGCCGGCGCACGCGGCCGGGCTGGACACCGGCCGGCTGGCGCGCGAGGCGCATCTGCTCGGCCCCAGCCTCACCGGCATGCTGGCGCGCATGGAGGCCGCCGGCCTGGTGCAGCGCGAGCGCAGCAGCGAGGACGCGCGCCGCAGCGTGGTGCGCGCCACCCCGGCGGCGCTGGCCATGGCGGCTTCGCTGCAAAGCGCCATCGAGGCGCAGTACGAAGACATCGAGGCCCACCTGGGCCGCGCCAAGCTGGCGCAGCTCTACGCGCTGCTGGACGAGCTGATCGACCTGCAGGGCGACGCCCCACAAGAGGAAACAAGCGACATGACCGACACCGAAACCACCACCACGCTGATCGACGCAGCGGCATGAGCGCGCCGGGCCGCTCCCAAGCGCTCCTACCGCAGCGCGCAGCGCGGAGGCTCGTCGGATGCGCGCCGGGCCGCTCCCAAGCGCTCCTACCGCAGCGCGCAGCGCGGAGGCTCGTCGGATGCGCGCCGGGCCGCTCCCAAGCGCTCCTACCGACGCGCGCAGCGCGGAGGCTCCTCCCGTGAGCGCGGCGCTCATGCAGGAGCCGCCGGCGCCGGTGGCCGGCGCGCGCCGCTGGCTGCCGCGCGGCACGGTGTACGGCACGCTGCTCAACTTCCGGGGCGAGTTCGACCTGTGGGCGGCGAAGATGGCCGAGCCGCCTTACAAGGCCGCGCCGCAGGCGCCGGTGCTGTACGTCAAGACCGCCAACACCTTCGCGCCCGGCGGTGCGAGCATCGCCGTGCCGGGCGAGGTGTGGGTGGGGCCCACGCTGGGGCTGGTGATCGGAAATTCAGAGTCAAATCGGGCTCCAGCCCAGGCAGGGCGGCCGCAGGCAGCTATGGATACCATAGTGATTGGCGGTGTGCCCGTGGCCGGTTGCGTGCTGCTGAACGACCTCAGCCTGCCGCACACGAGCTACTACCGCCCGGCCATCCGCTTCCGCAACCGCGACGGCTTCCTGGCCTGCGGCGCGCAGCCGGTGCCGGCGGCGGCGGTCGACCTGGCGGCGCTGCACATCGAGGCCTGGGTCAACGGCGCACTGGTGCAGACCGTCGATCTGGCCACGCTGGTGCGCGACGCCGCCACGCTGCTGGCCGACGTCAACGCCTTCATGACCCTGCAGCCCGGCGACGTGCTGCTGCTCGGCACCGACTGCCTCCCGGATGGAAGCCGCCCGCTGGCCAGGGCCGGCGACGCAGTGGAGCTGCGCGCGCCAGGCTTTGCGCCGCTGGTGAACCGGCTCGTTGAAGAAGGGGCGGCCTCATGAAGCGCGCCCGCATCGCCTGGGCCGGCGCCGTGCACGACGCGGTGGAAGCCGGCGGCCAGCTGGAACTGCTCACGCCCGCCTACCGCGGCCGGCGCCTGGGTTTCGACGAGGTG
>Ga0209607_1000680_pt1 | contig 29759 bp, 26 predicted proteins | sample AD_UKC117_MetaG_FD_184413 | JGI IMG/M metagenome (GOLD analysis project Ga0209607, IMG submission 184413) | Active sludge microbial communities of municipal wastewater-treating anaerobic digesters from Hong Kong - AD_UKC117_MetaG (SPAdes)... | ecosystem: Engineered > Bioreactor > Anaerobic >... | reverse complement strand
GGATGGGGGGGGGCCGCGTCGTTCCCAGGGCGGCTGAGGGTCGGTCACGCGGGGGGATTCTCCCATTCGTCGTTAAAGCGGTAGCCGACGCCGTAAACGGTGAGAATGTAGGTGGGATCGGCCGGATCCGGCTCGATTTTGCGGCGCAGATTTTTGACGTGGGCGTCGATGCTGCGGTCGAAGCCGTCGTGGGAATGGCCGTGCAGCCCTTGCAGCAGGCGCTGGCGACTAAATGCCTGGCCGGGGTTTTGCGCCAGCAAGGCCAGCAAATTGAACTCGATCCGCGTCAGGTGCAGCGGTTCCCCGCCGCGGCTGACACGATGACCCTCCAGGTCGATTTCCAGGTCGCCGGCCAGGAGAAGGCCGGGCTGGCGCAGGCCGCCCTGCACACGGCGCAGCACGGCGCGCACGCGGGCCACCAGTTCGCGCGGCGAAAAGGGTTTGGTGATGTAGTCGTCGGCGCCCAATTCCAGGCCAATGAGCCGGTCGGTTTCTTCGATGCGGGCGGTGAGCATGATGATGGGCACGTCGGAATCGCGGCGTAGTTGGCGGCAGACGTCCAGGCCGTCCATGCCCGGCAGGTTCAAATCCAGCACGACCAGGTCGGGTTTGTCGACGCGGGCGATGGCCAGGGCGGTGGGGCCGTTAACGGCCGTTAGCACCCCATAGCCGCTGCGTTCCAGGTAATCGCGGGCCAGCTTGACAATTTTCGGTTCGTCGTCTACCACCAGAATGCGTTCGTTCATGGCCGGTATAGTGTAGCGCAAACAGGGTCCAGGTGGAAAACTGGACCCTGTTTGCTCACGCTTTCATGACCGGTTCGTCGGCCAGATCGTCGTCATCGACCCAGGGGGGCTTGTGGGGGCTATATCGCCCTGGCCCATGATGCCATGGCCCATGGCGCCAGCGCCGCCGCCGGGGGCCGACCAGGAAGAAAAAGATGCCGAGGAAGAATAAGGGGATCAGGCAGGCGAAGAAACCCAGGCCGGGGAAAAAGCCGCTGTGGCTGTGAAAATGGGGATGGTAACGGCCGTATCCATACGCTTCCGATCCTATAAACGGCTGGCTGGGCGGCGCGCCGTCTTCGCTGGCGGCCGCCTGCTGCCCGGCCAGATACCCTTGCCTCCAGGCCGATTCGCTGCGCGCCCGGCCGGCCATGCCGACCATTCCCAACAGACCAAATACCAGGAAAGCCAGAAAACCCAGGGCCAAAATTCGTCTAAAAATCATCGTTTCATACTCCTTGATCCAAAAAAGTTGTTAATTGAAGCATGAAACAAAGCTGTGAAGAAATTATGAATTTGTGGGGGAAAGGTGGTGAAAATGGCCAGCCTGTGGCAACCAAACAGGTTTACGGAGGGCGGAAAAGAAACTCAATAGGCAAGATCGCCTATTTTCTTTAGCAGAGAAGGAATTAAAATTAAATTGTACCCGTTCGTATTGGTAGCACAGCAGGCAGGAAACCCATCCGTTCCCTGCCTGCTGTTTTGTTTAGCGCCGGCGGCGGCCCAGCAGCCAGAGAACAAACAGGCCCAAAGCAGCGGCGATAGCCAGCCCGGCGAGTTGTTTCTCGCGGTCTGGCGTGCCGCCGCGGGCGTTTTCCTGTTGTTCGATCCATTGAAAGGTTTCCAGCATGCCGGTTTGTAACGGCCGTGTCTGCCACCCCAACTGCGCCCGCGCCTTGTCCGACCGGGCAATATAGGTCGCCCCCAGCATATTGATCACTTCCCGGTTGAAGACTGGCGGCAGCGGCAAGACGCCCCCCACCGCGCCCACCAGCGGTCCAAAGGGTTTGATAAACTGGCTAGGGATGCGCAGCAGCGGCGCTGGCTTCCCGGTCAGGTGGCCCCAAAAATCGACCATTTCGCCCAGTGGAATGGCCGGTCCGGCCAATATGTAACTCTCGCCGATGGCGCCTTTTTCGGCCGCCAGAATGTGGCCCTCGGCAATGTCGTCGACGTGGGCGTAGGTCATCATCATGTCCGGGCCGGGCAGCGCCGGCAGCCCGCGATAGAACAGCTTCATCATTTCGCCGATGAGGCTGGTATCGCCCGGACCGTATACCACGCCGGGCATCACGATGATGATCGGCGCCCCTTTTTCGATGAGCGGCAGAGCAACTTTGTAATGGGCCAGCCACTTGGTGCGATCATACTCTGTCAGGAAAGGGCCGCCCTGATAGAAGTTTTCATCCACCAACTGCCCGTGGGTATCGCCAAAAACGGCGACCGTGCTGGTGTAAACGATTTTGGGGATACCGAGTTCATGCGCCAGGCGCAGGACGTTGCGCGTGCCGCCGACGTTGATCGCTTCTGCTTTCAACATGGCGTCCGGGTCGTACTCGTACCAGGCGGCCATGTGGAAGACAATATCACTGCCAGCCATCCCGGCGCGCATGGATTCAACATTGGTGATATCGCCGCGTACGACGGTACAGCCCTGGGCTGCCAGCGCCCGCGCGCTTTCATCGGAACGAGCCAGTGCATAGACTGTGTCATGGCGGGCCAACAACTTCTCCACGACGCGTTGACCAATAAATCCGGTGCCACCGGTGACGAATGCTTTCATGAGTTTATCCTTCGTTTATCACGTAAACTTGACCACGGGCATTATACTGAGAAGACTTACCGTTGGGCAAGGGGCGGAGCCAGTATAAAAAGAGCAGAACAGCTATTTGCTACGGATCCGTCACGGTGCTATAATTTTCTTCGCTCGTTTGGGCGAGTAGCTCAGCTGGTTAGAGTGCACGGTTCACATCCGTGAGGTCATGGGTTCGAGTCCCCTCTCGCCCACAGAATAGGACTCAAAAGAGACTTCTAGCGCAGAAGTCTCTTTTTTGTTGGCCGCCACCTTCTATACGTCGTAATTTAGACCAATCACCCGTGAGACAGGCAGCACAAACAACACGCCACGATTCGGCGCGTCCAGGCCGCCGGTGATTTCCTGGGTGATTTTAATGAGCCTATCTACTATTTCTTCGCTTTCTACCACAGTAAACAGCGTGCGATGGCGTTCTTCCCGCGTTCTTAGCAGATCGGCAATGCTGGGCAGCAGCGGCAGGTCGTCGCGAATGCCCGATTTGCGGACGCGCCCCAGGCCGGTGCTTTCCAGGATGGTAATGCCTGGCACGCCGGCTTTTTCCCAGGCGTCTAGCACAGGGCTGCAGTGGTCAACGTCATCCAGAACCAACAAAACCATGTGATGCATGTGGAACTCTCCCTCGTCCCGGTGTGGGATCTAAACTCTGGCGGTTTCGGATTTTTTAGGCGCGGCGGCAAAGGCGGCGCGCAGCATGGGCGGTGTTAGCAGGGTGGCGATGATGACCATAAAGACGACGATAGAAAAGGCTTCCTGGTTGATCAGGTCTTCGACCAGGGCAAAAGAGGCGACGATCAGGCCGACTTCGCCGCGAGAAACCATGCCAATGCCCAGTTGCAGTGATTCCCGGTGGCTGAAGCCGGCGATTTTGGCGCCTAACCCGCAGCCGGCGATTTTGCTGAAGATGGCCACGGCCGTTAGCACCAGGGCCAGCCACCATGCACTGCCGCTAATGGCCCGCATGTTCACTTCCAGGCCAATATTCACAAAGAAAATCGGCACAAAAAAGCCATAAGCCATGGTCACAATTCCCGACTCGATGCGTTCTCTGGCCGGCAGCCGGGCCAGAAATAAGCCCAACAAAAACGCCCCGGTGATCGTCGCCATGCCGCCGATGACTTCGGCGGCCCAAGCGTAAAGCAGGCACAGCACCAGCGCCAGGGCAATCAGCCCCTGGCTGATGGGCAGCCGCTCGACCAGTCTTACCAGGCGGGGCAGAATGAAGAGGCCGATGGCTCCGGCGGCGGCCAGGTAGCCGATCATGCGTAGAATCGTGATCAAGATTGTGGACAGGCCGCCGCCGGCGTCGGCGACCAGGATGGTGGCCAGTGAGAGGGCCAGGATGACCAGGATGTCGTCGAAGACGGCCGCGCCCAGCAGGGCCAGGCCCACCCGGCTGCGCAGCACCTTTAGTTCGAGCAAGGTTTGGGCGGAGATGCTGACGCTGGTGGCCGAGAGCGTGAGCCCGATAAAGACGGCGCTTTGCAGGTTGGCGCCAAAGAGAACGGCCGTGCCAATCCCCATCGCCAGCGGCAAAATTACCCCGAACGTGCCGGACAAGGCGGAGACTTTGCCCGATTTAGCCAGGTCGTTCAGGTGCAGTTCCAGTCCGGCCAGCATCATCAGGAGGATCACGCCGATTTCCGCCAGCAGGGTGATCGATTCGCCCAGGTGCGGGTCGCCGTGGAAGATGGGCCAGCCGTGGACCATATCCAGCAGGGTTGGTCCCAGCAAAATACCGGCCAGCAGTTCGCCCAGCACGGATGGTTGGCCCAGGCGCACACTCAGATAGCCACTGGCCTTAGCAACGATGATGATGATCGTCAGCGCCAGAATAAAATTTAAGAATTCACTCGACATAAAGTCGTTTTGCCTTTCGTCTAGATCGTTGTGGTCAATGGTTAGTATAACGGGCATGTTGGTAGTTGGAAAGGCGAGCCGGGTGATGGCGCACGGCCGTTTCCCGCGTTCGACGTGCTTTTCTTGACCGGTTTGGGTGGTTGAGAAGGGGGAAACGGCCGTCGGAATAGGCGGCGCGGCCGATAACGTAGGCGGAAACGGAGTTTCGATAAGCGCCCAACTTCCCACGTCAAACGGACTTGCTATAAGCTGTGGTTAAATATGACGAGACCAGGCGGCAGGAGAACGGCCAAAATAATTGACAATTGTTAATTGTCAACGCCCAATTGTTAATGGAGCGCGTGGTGAAAGTTATTCGTTATCCGTTCACTGTTTTTGGTTGAATGTTAGAACGGCCGTTACCCTGTCCAGCACCCGCAGTTCCACCTGGTCGCCCTCGCGCTTCAATTCCACCATGTCGCCATTGTTGATGCGGCCAATCACGTCCTCGTCGAAGCCGTAGGCGTAGGGGATGCCCTCCAGCGAGCAGGCGGGCGCGCTCTGCTGGTCGATGTCAGTGTTGACGATGGCCAGCGGCGCTTTGCCGCGATAGAATAATTCCAGCAGCACGTAGGGGGCCACCGTAGAGCCGCTGCCCTTGGGGAAAATGGCGATTTTTCCGGCCAGGCTCTGCCCGTTGGCCGGATGCCCCTCTTCCTCGATAACGCCGGTCTCCCGGTTGACAAAACCCAGCAGGGTGATGGGCGCGTCGGTGACAAACGCTTCGCCGCGCACGATGAAGTTGGGCTGGGAGGGCAGGCCACGGCCGTTCGCCGTGAAGGAACCGGTGTGGGGGTTTGGGGGTGTGGGGGTGAGCGGGTGAGCATTTTGTTCCGCACTCCGCACTCCGCGTTCCGCGTTCCGCGTTCCCCGTTCCCCGCTCTCTTCCGCCTGCCATTCGCCCCGCGCCACGCGCACGCAGTCGGCCAGCTTTAGCACCGAGGTGGGGATGCCGTTGAGGCCGGATTTGATGTAGTGTTCGGCTTTCATAGAGTTGGTTAGGACGTGGTGGACCCAGCTCTGGTCGTAAGGGACCACTTCGGGGCAGGTGTTTTCCAGAAGCAGCGCGCCGCTGGCGCGGATGGCCTCGGCGAGGCCGGTTTTTTCGGCGATGGCTTTGTTGTGGGCGGAGGTGAAGACCCAGACCGGCGGGCCGTCGGGCGGCAGCGGCTGGCCGCGCAGCAATTCGGCCGTAGCCCGGAGCTCGCCCACGGACGCCTGCGGGCAGCCAATGGTGATGAGCGAAACAGGGGACGACGGCCGTAAATCCGCATACCGCTGCGCCAGCGCCGCCTCATCAAACACCAGATGGTCTTGAAACTCGCCTTCTGGCGCGTCGCTTAAGCCCTCGATGTAGAGCAGGGGGCAGCCGTAATTGGCGGCGGCGGCCGTCAGCGCCTTGCGCTGCTCGTGGTTCAGATCGGCCGGCAGCCCCTTGATGAGCGGGATGGGGCCAAGCGGCAGCTTCCAGTGTGATTGGCGCTGCTTGCCGATCCAGTCGCCGAGGATGGAGAAGTCGGTGGGGTCGTGGAGAACGGCCGTGACCGTTACCTCCAGGTTGGGCCGGCGCGCGCCCTCGGCCAGCAGGCCATATTTGGGCGTGTAACCTGTCAGCGCGCAGGCCAGCGCCGACAGCCCGGACTCCCGGTTGGTGGTCAGGCCGCAGTAGGAATTGCCAAAGCAGATGGCGTTTGATTCGGCCCAGGCGGCCGTGCCTTCGGTGACTACGCCTTCCCATTCATAGGGCGTGCAGGATTGGGTGGGCTGCACCCCCAGCCGGGTGTAAAGGTCCACGATTTCGTGGTTGTGCTCTAGAAAATTGGGCGCGGTGATGCGCATTTCGGCGAATTGGCCCTCGTCGCAGCCGGCCGAGTTGAGGGTGGTGGGCACAGCTACGCCCGGCCCCGGGTCTGCGGTCAGGCGGGCCAGGAATTGGCGCAGGCCCAGCCCGCCGGTCAGCGGCGAGACGCCGGAGAGGTGGGCGCTGTGGATGGGAATGAGTTCGGTGGCCCCGGCGGCGGCGGCCATGTCCAGCAGCAGGCGCATGCCCATCTGCCGGGCCAATCCCTGCTCACCGTTGAGCATGGCTTGTTGGTCGTTATTGAGGGTGATGATTGACATAAGCTTCTCGCGTTGGGGGGGACTGGAGACTGGAGACTATCGTGCAGTCTCTAATTTCCAGTCTCCAGTCTCTAATCTCTCTCTTCCCCCTGACCAAATGTGGCCGAGGGTGGGTCGTAAGACGGCCGTTTCTTTTCCTGATAATGGATGTACTCGCGCTGGGTTTCGTAGGCGAAGTCGATGTCGTCGTGGGGCTGGAAGGCGCGCAGAATGGCTTCGTGGATAATTTGCTCGCTGTCGCGGCGCTGGCGCGGCTGCACCAGATAGCGCAGCGTCAGCAGCACGCCGCTGCTGGCGATTTGTGTGTAGACGGCCGGGGCAATGTTGGAGTAGGAGATGACAAAGCGCATGCCTTTCACCTGCCGCTGGCGCAACTGGTGGCGGTCCACCTGCGGCGCGTAGGTATTGATCACTTCGGTGAGGATGGCTTTGGCCTTTTCCCAGTCACTTTCGTAGGTGACCAGGATGGGGATTTCGTTCCAGATGAAAGGCAGGCCCTGGCTGTAGTTGGCGAGGATGTCTTTGAAGACACGGCCGTTGGGCACGTGCAAAATACGGCCGGTGCTTTGTTCGGCGTCGATCCGCCCGCCCACTTCCAACATGCTAAACTCAAACAGGCGGATGTCGATGACGTCCCCGGAGAATTCGCCTACTTCCAGTCGGTCGCCTACGGCAAACGGCCGTCGCGTCACGATAAACACCCAGCCCGCCAGGTTGCTGATCATGTCCTGCAAGGCAATGGCCAGACCGGCGGACAAAATGCCCAGGTATGTCAGCATCGACTGGATGCCGGCCAGCCAGATGCGCCCGATAATCACGGCGCCGACGATGAAGACAGTGTAATCGACCGCTTTGCGCCAATTGTAGAGCGCGCGCGTATTGTCGTGGAAGCGCTGGTTGACGTAGCGAAAGGAAACCCAGCGGACCAGCATCACCAGCAGCAAAATGAGCAGCGTGGCAAACACTTTGTCTTGCGTTTCCGGGCTGAGTTGGAATTGGGCTTGGAGGAAATTTTGGATATTTTCTAACATGGGGTGGGTCACTTACGGCCGTTGGCCTATTCCGCTGCGGCGGCTTCGGGATGCATGACTTTTACCTCGATGCCCGTGTCCGCCATGATCGACTGGGCGAAGATTTCCACGGCGTCATCGCCAAAAACATTCGCCGTCGTGCCGCGCGGCGCACCCAGAATGAGCAAATCGGCGTCGGCTTTCTGTAAAAAACGGCCGATTTCTTCTTCCACCCGGCCTTCCAGAATTTCCACGTGGGCCAGCAGCCCGGCGGCTTCGGCGCGTTGTTTGGCCACTTGCAGCAGCGTCCGACCCATCCAGTTTAGTTCCGCGCGCAGCGCCGGCAGCAGCAGTTCATCTACCTGACCCGCACTGGACGTGTCGGTGACATACAAAAAGATAAGCGGCTTGCCGGTCTGGCGCGCCTCACGAATGGCGGCCATCTGGGCCGCCCGGCTGCCTTCGCCGCCGCGTGTCGCGCAAACAATTGATTTCATAAGTCTCGCCTATTCCTGATAATTATGTCAATATTTAAGCGCTGCATTTTTGCCCTTGAAGGTTGACATGGACTATGAATCGGAATGTTCTTCGTTTAGAGTACGAGCGCGCCTGATGATTTCCAGCGCCGCCAGGCGATTGTCGGCTTCCTTGCTTAATTCGTGCAGCAGCTCGTCGGAAATAAAACCTTGCCGGGCGGCAATGCTCAGAGCGGCCCGTTCGGCCTTCAACACATCTTCGCGCGCTTGCAGGAACATGTCTTGTTCTAACTCGGGATAATTGAGCAGGTGATCGCCGAGCGCTTTTTTGGCGTCATGGATTTCTTCTTCGTAGATGTTGCTCATCGCCTGCCAGATTTCCGGAAAGAGAATGTCATCATCATGCAGCCGGTCCAATTCATGCAAGCCGGCGCGTTTGGCATAGATATTGGCCTGAAGGCGCTGTTGCAAGGTGCGCTGGGCTGGCTTTTCTGCCAGGTGCAGCCTTTGAATCAGCTTTTCGATGGTAGTGCCCTGGACGAGCAACGTGAACAGCACCACGCCAAACGTCATCACCCGCAGTTCTTTGGAGATGGCGTTGCCGAAGACGCTGCCGGTCAGGGTTAGGGCAAGCGCCAGGCTGATGGCGCCGCGCAGCCCGCCCCAGTACATGACGTGGCGGAAGGGGATAGGGATGTGGCGAGCCGGGGCGGTGAAGCGTTTGTGCACGGCCGTAAAACTATAAATGATCAACGCCCGGCTCAACAGCACGGCGCCCACCGCCACGATAATCGGTATCAGGTAGGGCTGCATCTCCGAAATTTGAATTTCCAGCCCGATCAGCAAAAAGACCAGCGAGTTGACCACAAACGCGGAAAACTCCCAGAAATTATCCAGCGTCAGGCGGGTGGTGGGCGAGGTGTTTTGCGTGCCGATGTTGCCCACCATCAAACCGGCGGCTACCACGGCCAGAATCCCGCTAACGTGAAATTCTTCGGCGATTACGTAAGAGCCAAAAGCCAGGGCGACTGTCGTGGTTGTTTCGATCAGGTGGTCGTCTACGTTTTTCAGGATGATATACGAAACCACGTAGCCAAAAATAAGCCCCACGCCCACGCCGCCCAACGAGACGCGCAGAAATTCGAGGATGGTGCCCGAGAAACTAAAGCTGTCGGTTCCGGCCACAGCCAGGCCGATCATCAGGTTGAAAATCACGATGGCTGCGCCGTCGTTAAACAAACTTTCGCCTTCCACCAGGATGGACAGACGTTTGCTGACGCCCAGACTGCGGAAAAAAGAAATGACGGCTACCGGGTCGGTGGCGGAGATCAGTGCGCCAAAAGCCAGGGCGGCGATCAGCGGCACGTCCAACACCCAGGTGACAATTTCGCCCACAATAAAGGTACCAATCAGTGTGCCGCCAACGGCCAGGATCATGATAATGCCAAAATCGTCGCGCAGGTTTTTCCATTTGATGTGCAGGGTGGCTTCAAAGAGCAGCGGCGGCACGAGAATGGCCAGAATGACTTCGCTGCTGACCTCGAAGGGCAGGAAGTTGGGCACAAACGACAGGGCCAATCCCACCAGCACCAGGGCGACGGTGTAGGGAAAACGCAAACGCCGGATGATGATGGCTACCAGGGCGGCAATCGCCAGCAAAATGACCAGGCCGATTTCCTGGCGGATCAGTTCGTTTTCTTGAGCGAATAGTTGTAGTAGGAGCATGAGTTTTCAGGTGACAGATTCCGCACTATGCGGCGGAATCTGGCTGGTTAACATAATCGTTCAGATCGACACGGCCGTATTCCCCCCGCACATACTTGCTTTTATCCGCCCCCCAGGGAATGGTGCAGTCCAGGCCCATTTTAGCCGTCAGGCTTTTTTGGCCGGGGACGTGCAGGCCGGAGGGGTCCAGCGAGCTGCCCGGCTGGCCGCTCATCACCACGAGGTCCTGGTCGGCCTGGAAGCGGGTGGCGACGGCCCATTCTACCTGCATGGGGTCGTAAATGTCCACGTCGGTGTCCACCACCCAGACGTGTTTGAGCGAACCATGCCCTCGGAAAGCGGCGGCGATGGCTAAACGGCCGTCTTCCGGCCCCTGTTTATCGATTTGCACCACCGCGTGCAGCCAGGAAGCGCCGCCGGGCGTGATCACCGCGCCGGTGCAGCGGGTGACCTTGTTCACCTCGTTGAAGATGGTTGGCTCGCGCGGCATGCCCATCAGCAGCTTGTGCTCCAGGCCGCCCGGCAGCAGCGCGTGGAAAATCGGGTTGCGGCGATGGGTCAGCAAGTCAATTTCAATCACCGGCTGCTGGCGCACAATGTCCATCGTTTCCGTCAGGTCCATAAACGGCCCTTCGCTGATACGCCGCTGGGTGATGCGCCCTTCCAGCACAATTTCCGCATCGGCGGGCACCTCCAGGTCACTGGTCAGGCATTTCACCAGCGGCGTCGGGGCGAGGGCATGGGCCACCGACAGTTCGTCTACGCCGGGCGGCGGCGACATCGACGCGGCCAGATGCGTGGCTAAAGAAACGCCGATGCAAATGGCCACCGGCAAGTCGCCTTCGGTTTTACTCATGGCGGTGTGCGTGCCGCGCCGCTCCACGATGCGCGCGGCGAAATGTTTCTCGTCCAGGCGCAGCAGGCGATGGTAGCACATGTTGCGCCCCAGCTCCGGGTCTTTGGTGATGACCACAGCGCTGGCGATGTAATATCCGGCGTCCTGCGGCAGATGCAGCAAAATCGGCAGATTGTTGAGGTCAACATCTTCCACGACGACTTCCTGGCAAACGGCCGTGTCCACCAGCGGCGGCGGCGTGGGGTTGTCCAGGGCGCGGGCCAGGTGGTGCATCAGGTCGGGAATGGCCACGCCCAGGCTCATGGCAAAATATTTGCGGTCGGAGCAAGGTCCGGCGCAGACGCGCCAATCCGGGTAGCCTTCGACGTGGTTGAACAACACAGGCCGCCCTTCCAGGGCGTGGGCCACGTTGGCCAGTTCAAACGTGGCGCTGACAGGCTTATTGATGGTGACCAGGTCGCCGCTGGCGTCGGCCTGATCTAAAAATTCGCGGAAGCTCATAGCGTTCTCCAGACTGATTGTGCCGATTTCGTAGGTCAGCCAATCAAGGTTCATCCGGTTGGCTTTGGTCAAATCGGTTAATCTATTTTAAACTGTTCGCGCCAATTGCGCATTCGCTGGCAAAAAGGCGGCAAATTAGAAGCTTGGAGGATGGTATGCAGCGGTATCGGATGGTGTGGTTTGTGGTTGCTTTGTTGCTGGTGACGTCGCTGGCCTGTAATGCCTTTGCCGGGGAGGAGCCGCCTGGTTTGCTGCTGCCGCCGCCGGGCCTGACGGCCGTTCCCGCCACTCCGTCCGGCCAGATGGCCCCCACCGTCACCTTGCCGGCGCAAACGGCCGTGCCCACCATCCCGGCCAGCGACGGTCCCACAGTGCGCCTGCTGGTCGACCTGAACATTCGCAGCGGGCCGGGCGTACAGTATCCACGTGTCGGCTTTTTATTGGGCGGCGACACCGCGCCCATCATCGGTCGGCACGCCGAAAGCGGCTGGTGGCGCATCCAATGCCCGCCGCTGGCCGATGGTAACTCTTGCTGGGTGTCGGGTGGGGCGCAGTATACGACGGCCGTTCATGCGGAAAACGTGCCCGACGTCGCCGCGCCGCCGCGTCCGGTCCAGTCGCCCACGCCGGGGGCTGGAGGTGGAAACGGCCGTTTCTAAAACGCCCTGGCGCGCCTCAATCCTGAGAGGAAAAGTTGCGTAACAGCCCGAAAATAGTAGTATTGGGGGGAGGCCGTTTTAAAGCGGTTCCTACGAAATTCCCGCACTTATTCCCACCGTATTTAATCGGTCTACAGGACCTTAAGATTTAGACGCGTATCAGCTCCGCCGGGCGAGAGTCTGTGGCTTACCTCGGCTTACGCATGGCAGGGAGAGCTGGTTTAAAGGAACGTGAAACATGGAAAACAACATCAAACGAATTGGGGTGTTCACGAGTGGCGGCGACGCGCAAGGTATGAATGCCGCCGTGCGTTCGGTGGTACGCACAACCCTGGATCGCGGTGCGGAAGCTTATGCCATTTACGAAGGCTATCAGGGCATGGTGGATGGCGGGCGCAACATGCGGCCCATGGGTTGGAATGAAGTCGGTGGGATATTACAGCAGGGCGGCACAATTATCGGTTCGGCCCGCTGCGCTGAATTTCGCGAGCGGCCAGGCCGCCTGCGCGCCGTGGCCAATTTGCTCACCAGCGGCATCGACAAACTGGTGTGTATCGGCGGCGATGGCAGCCTGACCGGCGCTTACAAGCTGTACGAGGAATGGCCCGGTCTGGTAGAAGAATTGTTGCAAACCGGCGTGATCAGCCAGGAAATGGCCGACGCCCATCCCAGCCTGGCCGTAGCCGGCATCATCGGCTCCATCGACAACGATATGTACGGCTCCGACATGACGACAGGGGCGGATACGGCGCTGCACCGCATTGTGGAAGCCGTAGACGCCATCACCAGCACGGCGGCCAGCCATCAGCGCAGCTTTGTGATTGAGGTGATGGGGCGGCGCTGCGGCTATCTGGCCCTGATGTCGGCGTTGGCTACCGGCGCGGACTGGGTGCTTATCCCAGAAGCGCCGCCAAACCTGGACGATTGGGAAGCCAAGATGTGTGATGTGCTGGCCAGAGGCCGGGAAAACGGCCGTCGCGACAGCATCGTCATCGTGGCAGAGGGGGCCCAGGATCGGTATGGCAGTCCGATCACCAGCCAGTATGTCAAGGAAGTGCTGGAAGAGCGCCTGGGCGAAGATGCGCGCATCACCGTGCTGGGGCACGTGCAGCGCGGCGGTGCGCCCAGCGCTTTTGATCGCAACCTGGCGACGCAGTTGGGCGTGCGCGCCGTCGAGGAACTGCTGGCCGACGAACCGGGCACTGAACCGTTCGTCATGGGCATCCAGGGGAACAAAATCACCCGCACGCCCCTGGCGACGTGCCTGCAGCAAACGCAGGCCGTAGCGGAGGCGGTGCATGCCGGGCAGTATGAACGGGCGATGGAACTGCGCGGCCGCAGCTTCCGCAAATCGTTCCGCACGCTGCGTACCCTGGTGCGCGCCCTGCCCCACGACCCCACACCCGGCCAACGCCGGGCCAGAATTGCCGTGCTTAATGCCGGGGGACCGGCGCCGGGCATGAATACGGCCGTGCGCGCCGCCGTCCGCCTGGGTACCGACAAAGGTCACATCATGATGGGCATCAATCGCGGCTTTCGCGGCCTCATCCGCGGCGAGATCAAAGAATTGAACTGGATGGACGTGGCTGGCCTGGCCCCGCGCGGCGGCTCCGAACTGGGCACCAATCGCACGGCCCCGGAAGGCGGCGAGTGGTATGCCATCGCCCGCAACCTGGAAGAACATCAGGTGGAAGGCATCCTGATGATTGGCGGCTGGACCGGTTACAAAGCCGTCTATGAAATGCACCGCCTGCGCGAAAACTACCCCGCCTTCCAGATTCCCATGATTTGCCTGCCGGCGACCATCAACAACAACCTGCTGGGTTCGGAACTGAGCGTGGGCGCGGATACGGCCCTGAACAGCATCGTCGACGCGGTAGACAAAATCAAGCAGTCGGCGGTGGCTTCGCGGCGCACGTTTGTGGTGGAGGTGATGGGGCATTATTGTGGCTATCTGGCCTTGATGAGCGCCCTGGCAACCGGCGCGGAGCGCGTCTACATCCACGAGGAAGGCGTGACGTTGAAAGATCTGGTGGAAGACGTGAACCAGCTGATCACCGGCTTTAAACGGGGTAAGCGCGTGGGGCTGATGATTCGCAACGAGCACGCCAACGACATTTATTCAACCGATTTTATGCGCGCCCTGTTTGAAGAAGAGGGCGGCGATTTGTTTGACGTGCGCCAGGCGATTTTGGGCCACATGCAGCAAGGCGGCAATCCCACGCCGTATGATCGCATCCTGGCGACGCGGCTGGCGTCGGATTGTGTGGAGTATCTGGAGGAGCAGATTCTAAACGGCCGTGCCGAAAGCGCGTACATTGGTCTGGTTGGCGGCGAATTTCGTTTGACGGCCGTTGAAGATCTGCCCCGCCTGATGGACAGCGAACGCGCCCGCCCCAAGTCCCAATGGTGGATGGATTTGCGGCCTATCGCCCGCACGCTGGCGCAGCCGGCGCCGCGCTCGCGCCTGGAAACGCACGAAACAGAGTGACCCGCCGTGCGGCAAGTCCGACGGCCAACTTGATTCAGGAGGTTGATTTTGATGGCTAACGTAAACAAAACCAAAGGCGTTATCGGCATTCTCACGGGCGGCGGCGACGTGCCTGGGCTGAATCCGGCCATCCGTGCCGTAACCATCCGCGCCATTCGCGAGGGGTATTCGGTCATCGGGCTGCGTCGCGGCTGGGCGGGCATTACCGAGTTGATTCGCGATCCAAAGGCAGACAACACCTACAACTACCAGGTGTTAACGGAAGAGGTGGTCAACAAGGCCGGGCGCACCGGCGGTACATTTTTGCACAGCTCACGCACCCGCCCCAGCCACATGCGCAAATCCGACGTGCCCGAACATTTGCAAGACGCCTACCATGAAGACGTCAATGATCTGACGCCGGAGGTCATTAAAAATTTAGAGTACCTGGGCATTGAGTACCTCATCCCCATTGGCGGCGACGATACGCTGAGCTACGGCGTGCGCCTGTACCAGGAAGGGGTGAAGGTGGTGGCTATCCCCAAGACGATGGACAACGACGTGCCCGGCACGGATTATTGCATCGGCTTTAGCACCTGCGTCACCCGCACCATCCAGATGACCAACAGTTTGCGCACATCGGCCGGCTCGCATGAGCGTTTTCTGGTGCTGGAGGTCTTTGGCCGCTATGCTGGCTTCACGGCCATGCTGCCCACGATGGCCGGGGCGGCTAATCGCTGCGTGATCCCGGAGTATCCGTTTGACGTGGATTTGCTGACCCGGCTGCTGGCGGAGGACCGTTATAAAAATCCCAGCCGCTATTCGGTGGTGTTGGTTTCTGAGGGCGCGACGTTTGCCGGCGGCGAGATGGTGTTTAAGGAAGTTGAAAAGGATGCCTACGGCCATGCCAAGCTGGGCGGTATTGGCGACATGGTTTCCGCCAAGCTGCGGGAAATTTCGCCGAAGTACAACAAGGGCAAGGCGATTAACGTGATTAATCAGAAGTTGGGCTATCTGGTGCGCGGCGGTGACCCGGACGCGATTGATTCGATTGTGCCGATGGCCTATGGCAATCTGGCGCTGGATTTGATTTTGAATAATATTTACGGCCGTTTGGTGGTGTTAAAGAACGGCCGTTACGACAACGTGCCGATCACAGTGGTCACCAGCAACAAAAAGTTTGTCAAGGTGAAAGAGTTTTATAACACCGAACGTCTGCGGCCCCATTACAAGAGTTTTGAAATGAAACCCTTGATGATCATGACCAGCGAGTAATGAGCGCGTGAGAAAGGTTTCCCGTCGCCTACAGGCGACCTGAGACGAGGCAACAGAAGGGCAAGCCGGCAGCTTGCCCTTTTTTACGGACGCCGCTGCCCAGTTTTACCTTGCTTCTGGTATTGGCGAGGGTGGCGAGAACGGCCGTGTCGCAAGAAAATCTTTATCTGAAGGAGAATTGGTATGAAAATCGGTATTTTAACTGGCGGTGGTGACGTTCCCGGCCTGAATCCCTGTATCAAAGCCGTGGTCAATCGTGCAGTTGCCCAGGGCCACGAGGTTGTCGGCGTGCGCCGAGGCTGGGGCGGCTTGTTGGACTTTAATCGGGATGAGCCCGAAAGCTTCGAGAAAAACTTTATCCCGCTGGATAACCAGGTGGTGCGCAAGATTGATCGTACCGGCGGGACGTTTTTACACACCAGCCGCACCCATCCGGGCAAAGTAAAGTCCAACCGCGTGCCGGATTTCCTCAAGGATCCGGAACACCTGGACGCCGAGGCCGAAGACACCCGCCTGCGTGACTTTACGCCCCACGTGTTGGCGAACCTGGAATATCTGGGCATTGATCGCCTGATTCCCATCGGCGGTGATGATACGCTGAGTTATGGCGAGCGCCTGCACAGTGAAGGCTTCCCGGTCATTGCCATCCCCAAGACGATGGACAACGACGTCTATGGCACGGATTATTGCATTGGCTTTAGCACGGCCGTTACCCGCAGCGTGCAGTTCATCAACCAACTGCGCACCAGCACCGGCTCCCACGAACGCATTGCCGTGGTGGAATTGTTCGGCCGTAACAGCGGCGAAACCAGCCTGATCAGCTCCTATCTGGCCGGCGTGGATCGGGCCATCATCTCCGAAGTGCCCTTCGATCCAGAAATACTGGCCGAGCTGATCCTGAAGGACAAGCGGACCAATCCCAGCAATTACGCCATGGTCACCATCAGCGAAGGCGCCCACATGGTGGGCGGAAAAGTCGTGGAATACGGCGAAACCGACGCCTACGGCCACCGCAAATTGGGCGGCATCGGCGAAATCACCGGCGAAGCGCTCAAGAAAATCACCGGCCAGAACATCATAAACCAGCGCGTAGGCTACCTGATGCGCTCCGGCGCGCCGGACGCGCTGGACCTGATGGTGGCGGCCAACTACGCTCACATGGCCATGGATCTCATCGAAGACGGGGTCAGCGGGCGCATGGTGGCCCTGCGCGACGGAACCTACACTCACATACCCATGAGCACGGTCACCAGCGGGGTGAAGCGCGTGGATGTGGATGAGCTATATGACAGAAAGGGGTATCGGCCGAAGGTACGCCAGGTCATGGGCAAGCCGATGTTCTTGTATTAGGAGATAGAGTTTAGAGTGTAGAGATAGAGGGGGAAATGCCTCTATCTCTACACTCTATCTCTCCACTCTATCTTTCGCTCAAGGCCTGAGCCACCAGGTCGCCCATTTCTTGCGTGGCCAGCGGCGTTTCACCGTGGTAGGCGATGTCTTTAGTGCGGTGGCCGGCGGCGAGGATGTGGGCAACGGCCGTTTCTACCGCCTCCGCCTCCGCCTGCAAGCCAAAACTCCAGCGCAGCATCATCGCCGCGCTCAAAATCGTCGCCAGCGGGTTGGCAATGCCCTTACCGGCAATGTCCGGCGCCGACCCGTGAATGGGCTCGTACAGACCAATTGACCCCGATTCGCCTAACGACGCCGAAGGCAGCATGCCCAACGATCCGGTAATCATCGACGCTTCATCCGATAAAATGTCGCCAAACATATTGCCCGTCACCACCACGTCAAAATCAGCCGGGCGGTTGATGAGGTACATGGCCATGGCATCCACCAGCACGTCCTCATAAGCCACGTCCGGGTAGTCGGCGGCCACTTCGTGGGCCACTTCCCGCCAGACGCGCATCGTCGCCAGCACGTTGGCCTTATCCACCGAGGTGACCTTGCCACGCCGGCCGCGCGCCAGTTCAAAAGCCACCTTCAGCACCCGCTTGATTTCCATCTCGTTGTAGCGCATGGTATCGTGACCGCTGCGCCCTTCGGGCACCATTTCGCGGCCGGAAGGCTGGCCGAAGTAGATGCCGCCGGTCAGTTCGCGCACAAACATGATGTCCACACCTTGCACGCGTTCCGCTTTCAGCGGACTGGCGTCGGCCAGGGCCGCAAACACTTTGACGGGGCGCAGATTGGCAAAGGCGTTGAGCGACTTGCGCAGTTGCAGCAGCCCTTGTTCCGGGCGCACGGCCGCTTTGGGATCGCTCCATTTTGGCCCGCCCACCGCGCCCAGCAGCACGGCGTCGCTTTGCAGGCAGGCGTTCAGGGTTTCTTCCGGCAGGGGATGGCCGGTTTCGTCGATGGCGATGCCGCCGGCGAGTTGTTCGTTAAACGTGAAGGTGTGGTTGTATTTGCCGGCGATGACGTCCAGCACTTTGCGCGCTTCGGCCACGACTTCCGGGCCGATGCCGTCGCCGGGCAGCAGGGTGATTGTTGCTTCCATTTCTTCTCCTTTTCGCTTGATTTGGGGGTCGGGCGTTCCCTCTTTTTAATGTTGGGGTGGTAGGCTAAACGGTACGAAACGGCCGTCTCGCCACGCTATCAGCCCGATTATACCAAATCATCGCATTTGATAAGCCGCTGCGGATGCGTTAGACTACAAGATTTGAACTTTGTGTTCCTTATCAATTTGCTGACATTCAAGTCATGCAGATAACGTCGCCAACCCCATAACTCACCATTCAAACCTACCCAACGCCGACGTTCTGGTGACCTGAAGAAAGTTTTCAGTTCAGAGTGTTGCTATGTTGATCAAAAATATTTCGGTGCGTCATATCGTCAATGTGCTGCTGCCACTGCTGCTCATCAGCACGGTGTATGAATATGCCAGCAGCGCCGCCCCGCAGAAAGATGCCGCTGCCCTGGTGCTGCCCATGGATGATTGTTTGTCGAATCCGAGCCGATCGGCGGCCAGTAAAGAGGTAAAGTTTTGGCCCAAGTACGTGTATAACAAGACGTATGGCTGGTTTGATTCGACGCATTTTGGCACCGGCAATCCGCGTCAGGTCATCACCGATGTGCAAACGGCCGTTTCCCGCGGCGGCGGCGTCATTACCATCACCCAAGACCTGCGCGATGGGCTGACCGGCTACACGGCCAGCTACCGGGTGTCCGGCCAACTGCATTCCAGCCAGGTCATTGGGGTGGCCTGGGGCATTTACAAGGATTGGAGCTGGCGGTTTGAGCATTGGCAGGGCAACCTGCCGCGCAAACTCGTGAACCCGTTCACGCCTTTTGCCATTGAAGATTTGCCCAGCCAATACATCGGCTTTTTCGCTGCGGCCCACGATCTGACCTACAAGCAGGTGTTCGCCTGTTATCTGGGCGGGGCCAAAGCGGCCCAGGAAGCGCCGCCGCATCTGGTTATCAGCGATGATTCCGGCGAGGCTGGCCTGCTGCCGGACGTGCAGCGCCTGGAAAACGAATCGTTTGAGCCTTTGGTGGAGACGCCGGCAGGCTGGGAGCATATTCCCTGGACTGCGGCTATGCGGTTAACGGCCGTGCCCACCGGCCCCCAGACCTGGTTTTTCTTGCACGAAGAGACCTGGTATTTTGAGGAATAGCCGCGGGTGAAGGGGCCGGGCTGTTACTGTTTTAATTCTGCCTGGATGCCCCCACTGGCTTTAACCAGCGTCTCGGGCTGGATGGCGAACACCGCAAATGGCGTCCCGGCGGCCGCCCAGACCACGTCAAATTGCAGCAAATCCTCGTCGATGTAAATGGGCAGCCGGCTGGCATGGCCAAAAGGCGGCACGCCGCCAATGCTAAAACCGGTGGCGGCTTTGACGGTCTCGGCGTCGGCGCGCTGCACCTTTTTGCGCCCGAAACCGGCCAGGGTGGCCAGCTTGCGCTCGTCGAGTTGATTGGCCCCGGAGACCAGGCAGATGGTGGCACGGCCGTTTACCACAAAACACAAACTCTTCACAATTTGGGCCACGTCACAGCCAATTGCGTCCGCCGCCTCCTGCGCCGAACGCGTCGTCTGGGCGAACTCCACAATCTCTATGTCCAGGCCCAGGACCCGGGCCGCGTCGGCTACTTTTTGCGCTGAAGGATGCATAGGCAACTACTTTTAAGTAAACCGCAATAGGTTTTGGGAATTAGATTCGAAGGGTTTTGCATCAATTGAGTCGAGTATCCTATGTTTCAAACCCTTCGGGTCTTCTGAAAACTTTCTACTGATCACTTAGTCCAGGTCATCTAAAATGTCGTCGTCGTAGGAAAAGCGGTCGCGCCGGCGGAAAGTCCAGGCTTCCGCTTCGTTGTCCGGGTCTTCTTCAAAGGCGTATTCCAGCGAAATTTCCCACACGGCGTCGGCGTAAGCGTCGCCATCCAGCGGCGACTCTGTGCCGGAATTGAATTCTACTTCTTGCTTCAGCACATCGCGCTCGACCATTTTGCGGGCGATCTGCTCCTGAAGTTGGGCTTTGATTTCGGTGGCCCAGTCACGGCCGTTTGCCTCCGCCTGTGCCGCCTGTTTCATCAACCGGGCGCTCTTGTGCTTTTCCAGGCGCTCCATTTCTTCCTGGATTTCCGCCAGCCGGCGGCGGCAGCGCTCCAACTCCCGCAGCAGCATCTCGGCCAGCTGCTGGTCAGAGTCGGCCCATTCCATCTCGTGGACCGACTCCGGTTCCAGGGCCAGTTGGCGCAGTTTTTCCAGGTCGCCGGCCACGTAAGCGGCGTTGATGGCAATCATCAACTGCGTGCGGTATTCGCGGTCGGCGGGGTCGACGGCCAGGTCGGGGTGGAACCGCCGCGCCAACTGCCGGTACAGCCGTTTCAACTCCACCCCTTGATCTTCATCCAGCTTCTGCGGAGCGCTGTCCGGCCCGGCGTCGCGGTAGCGATAACCGCCGGACGCTTGCGGCCCATGACCGCTGGCCACCGATTCCACGTCATCAACCGACCAACGGCCGCCGCTGCCCTCGCCGTTGCCCCAGGCCTCATCCTGCTGCCGGAGCTGCTGGCGCAGTTCGCGGATTTCTTTTTCAAGCTGATCCAGCCGGCTCACCAGCAAACTGGTGGCTGCGCGCAGCTTAAATTCAAAGGCATTGATCGCCGCCAGCCGATCGGCCAGTTCCGTTTCCGCGTCAATCAATTCGGCGCTGGCCGATTGCACCAGCTTTTGCAGCCGGGTTACCCGTTCGCGCCAATCGCCGCCGCTTTGGGCTAAAGTTTTTTCATGCATAGCGGCAATTGTGCCATAGATTGCTGCCAGAAAAAAGGCGGTTTATTGCAGCAAGGCATATTCCATGCTGTCGGCCAGGGCCAGCCAACTGGCTTCGATGATGTTGGCGCTGGCCCCGACCGTGCTCCAACGGCTGGCGCCTAACTGCGTATCGATGAGCACGCGAGTGGTAGCGGCCGTGGCGTTGTCGCTGTCGATGATGCGCACTTTGTAGTCCACCAGCTTGACGTTTGCCAGACGGGGATAGACATCGACGAGGGCGGCGCGCAGTGCGCCATCCAGGGCGTTGACAGGGCCGTTGCCTTCAGCGGCCGTGTGCAGGATTTTTGGGCCGACGCGCACTTTAACGGTGGCTTCGGCCAGCATGCCGCGCCGGCGGCGCTGCTGCACCACCACCATGAAGTCGATCAGTTCAAAAGGCGGTACATAGGCGGGATGGGTGCGGCGCAGCATCAACTCGACGGAAGCTTCCGCCCCTTCGTAGGTGAAGCCTTTGTTTTCCAGCGTTTTGATCTGCTCCAGCACGCCGCGCAGGTCCAGGCTTTCGGTGTCCAGGCCAAACTGCACCGCTTTGTCCACGATGTTGCCGCGCCCGGACAGCTCGGAGACGACGCTGCGCTGCTGGTTGCCGACCAGGGTGGGGTCGATGTGTTGGTAACTGAGGGGGTTTTTGAGCATGGCGGCGACGTGGATGCCGCCTTTGTGGGCAAAGGCGCTGGCCCCGACAAAGGGATAGTGGCTGTCGTGGGTCAGATTGGCGACTTCGGCGACGTAGCGGGAAAGCTCGGTGAGGTCGCGCAGCTTTTCGGGCGGCACGCAGTCGCGGCCCATTTTGAGCTGCAAATCGGGGATGACGATGCATAAATTGGCGTTGGCGACGCGTTCGCCGTAGCCGTTGATGGTGCCCTGGACCTGATTGGCCCCGGCGCGCACGGCCGCCAGGGTATTGGCGTTGCCCATGCCGCCGTCGTCGTGGGTGTGGATGCCCACGGCCGTATTGCCCAACTGCGCCTTCACGTCCCGCACAATCTCTTCCACTTCCCAGGGCAGCGAACCGCCGTTCGTGTCGCACAGAACCACCGAATTGGCGCCGTTGACAGCGGCCGTTTTCACCGTGGCCACGGCGTATTCCGGGTTGGCTTTGTAGCCGTCAAAAAAATGCTCAGCGTCGTAGACGACTTCTTTGCCCTGCTGGCGGCAGTAAGCCACGCTCTCGCCGATCATGGCCAGATTTTCTTCCATGGTCGTTTCCAGCACGTCGGTGACGTGCAGGTCCCAGCTTTTGCCCACCAGCGTCACGACCGGGGTGTCGGCGTCCAACAACGCCTGGATGTTCGGGTCGCTGGCAACGTCGGCGTTTTTGCGGCGGGTGCTGCCGAAGGCGGTAATTTTGGCGTGCTGCAGGTTCAGGCTGGCCGCCTTGCGGAAGAATTCCACGTCCTTGGGATTGGAACCGGGCCAGCCGCCCTCGATATAATCAATGCCAAACTCATCCAACTTGCGGGCGATTTTAAGTTTGTCGTCCAGCGAATAAGATATGCCTTCGCGCTGCGTGCCGTCGCGCAGGGTGGTGTCGTACAGGAATACTTTGCTCATGGTTGCTCCTGGGGAATGGAGACTGGAGACTAGAGACTAAACTGGAGATGGCTGAAGCGCTGCTTCAAATCACTATTTTCCAGTCTCTAATCTCTAGTCTCTAATCTCCCGTTATCCGGTGGTGTTGACGCGGGCAGGATGGGCGGCTTCGTAGGCGGCGACGTGGTTGCTTTGTTTAAGCAGGTAGCCGAGTTGGTCCAGCCCTTCCAGTAAACAGGTTTTGCTAAAATGGTCGATGGGGAAGGTGACGGAACGGCCGTCTGGCAGCGTCAGCGTCTGGCTGGCCAAATCAATACTCACCTGGGTCTCCGGTTCTTCAGCCGCCAGGCTCAGAAGCTGCCGGTGGGTGTCCTCATCCACGATAACCGGCAGCAGTCCGTTCTTCAACGAGTTGTTGCGGAAAATGTCGGCAAACGAGGTGCTGATCACCGCTTGGAAGCCATAATCCATTAGCGACCAGGGGGCGTGTTCGCGGCTGGAGCCGCAGCCAAAGTTATCGCCGGCCAGCAAAATGGCCGCGCCTGCTGCCTCCGGCTGGTTCAGCGGAAAATCCGCCTTCGGCGTGCCATCCTCGTGGTAACGCCAATGGAAAAACAGGCTTTTGCCCAGGCCCTGTTTGCTGATCGTTTTCAAGAATTGGGCCGGGATTATCTGGTCGGTGTCAATATTTTCTGTGGGAATGGCCACCATGTGGCTGGTTAGTTTGGTAAATGCTTGCATAGTTTCCTTTCAGTTAAGGCGGAAGGAGTGCATGAATTGGACAGATTTTCCTGCATGTTTATCCGTGAAAATCCGCCCCATCCGTGTTATTTGTGTGCCTATTGAACAACAATCACCCCATCCTCTTGCAATTTTGTCAAAAATTCGGCCGTGATCCAACCGCCAAACAGCGTGCACTGGTGAAATTTGTTGTGCGCGGCAAACAGGCGGCGATTCTCACATTCCAAAAAGAGATGCACAATGTGCGAACGAATGCCGACGTGGGGCAAAATAGCGGTTTTGATCTGCACGGCGTTGACCTGATTCAGCGGAATGGTTACTCGACTGTGCAGCGGCGCGAATAAATCGTCGCCGAAACCCTCTTTGCGGCTGTCCTCGCGCTTCAGACCCGTGAGACCGCCGCTGTTGAAGCGCGACAGATCGCCTTCCAGCGTCAGCCAGGTATTTTCTGCAGCCCGGTCAATCAACTGGCGCAGCAGTTCGATGGACTGTTTCACCTCGATCAGATGCGTCTGGTCAATGACCGGCGCGCGTTTCTGCTGTTGGTTGGCCTGCCGGTACAGACGGCGCCAGCGCAAATGGTTTTGCAATCGGTCATTCGTTTCGTATTGGTGCATGGTTTACCCTCCACGTTAATCGTCGGTTTGTGATTATCACAAGTGCATACAGGCTGAACAGAATAACTTGTGTGCTGGTTATGCCGATTATTTGCCAGTGGGACATGGTAAACCTCTCTATTTTTAGATTGGACCAATCTTCTGAGATTGGTCCAATCTCTTGCCAGTTACAGACTATGGGCCACGGTGCGCACGTCGGTGACGACGCCGGTTAGCGCAGAGGCGGCGGCGGTGAGCGGGCTGGCCAGGAAGGTGCGCCCGCCTTTGCCCTGCCGCCCCTCAAAGTTGCGGTTGCTGGTGCTGATGGCGTATTGGCCGGGCTGCAATTGGTCGCCGTTCATGGCGATGCACATGCTGCAGCCGGCTTCGCGCCATTCGGCCCCGGCTTCTTTAAAGATGACGTCCAGCCCTTCGGCTTCGGCTTGCTTTTTCACCTGCTGCGAGCCGGGCACGACCATGACGCGCACGCCGTCTTTCACTTTTTGGCCTTTCATGAGTTGGGCCGCCAGGCGCAGATCGGAGATGCGCGAGTTGGTGCAGCTGCCGATAAAGACGACGTCGAGGGGATGGCCGAGCAACGGCCGTCCCGCCTCCAACCCCATGTACTCCAACGCCTTGATCACCGTATTGCGCTGGCTGATGTCGCCAATGCTCATCGGGTCGGGAATCGCCTGGCTGATGGGGATGCCCAGCCCCGGATTTGTGCCATAGGTGATCATCGGTTCCAGGCTGTTGGCGTCGATGGTGATCTCTTTGTCGAACAGCGCGCCAGGGTCGCTGGGCAGCGTGCGCCAATAGGCGACGGCTTCGTCCCAGGCTGCGCCTTGCGGCGCGTGCGGCCGTCCGGCCAGATAGTCAAACGTGGTGTCGTCCGGGGCCACCAGACCGGCGCGCGCCCCGCCTTCGATGCTCATGTTGCAGATAGTCATGCGCTGCTCCATCGTCAGGGCGCGGATGGCTGAGCCGCGGTATTCAAAGACGTGGCCGGTGCCGCCGCCCACGCCGATGCGGGCGATAAGCGCCAGGATGATGTCTTTGGAGGAGACGCCGGGCTTTAGTTGGCCTTCAACGTTGACGGCGTAGGTTTTGGGTTTGGTTTGCAGCAGGCATTGGGTGGCCAGCACGTGCTCCACTTCGCTGGTGCCGATGCCGAAGGCCAGTGCGCCAAACGCACCGTGAGTGGCCGTGTGGCTGTCGCCGCAGACGATGGTCATGCCGGGTTGGGTCAGGCCCAGTTCCGGGCCGATGACGTGGACGATGCCCCGGTTGGGGCTGTCCATGCCGAAGAGACGCAGGCCAAAATCGCGGCAGTTTTGTTCCATGGTGGCGATTTGCTTGGCGGCGATCTGGTCGTAGATGGGGATGTGCAGCGGCGTGGTGGGGATGCTGTGGTCCATGGTGGCGATGGTTTGCGACGGCCGTCGCACCGTCAGCCCCCGATCGCGCAATCCCTGAAACGCCTGCGGCGACGTCACTTCATGCACCAGGTGCAGATCAATGTACAACACAGCCGGGCTGCCCGGCTCGTCCACCACCACATGGTTTTCCCAGATTTTGTCGATGATGGTCTGTGGCTGTTTTTCCATAAGAATTCCTTTTGTTAGTGGAGATTGGAGATTAGAGACTGGAGACTGTGAGAGTCTCCAATCTCCAGTCTCCAGTCTTTAGTCTCTCATTTTCACGCCGCCAAAGACGGCCAGTTCAAATATTTTCAGGTAGCAGTCGACGTGGGCAAAGCCGATGGCCCGCAGCCAGCGGCACTGCTCTTCGACCGGGGCCAGGATGTTGGCGTCCTTGTCCGGGCGGCTGTAGAAGGTGCGGTCCACTTCCTCGCGGCTCATGGTGGAGCCGTTGGCCTGCTGAAAGGCATAAAGGCGGTCGACAAACAGGTCTTGAAAGACGCTTTCCACCCAGGCGTCGGCCGAGGCGACGTGTTCGACGTTGATGAAGACGCCGCCCGGCCGCAGCAGGTCGTAAATTTCGGCGTAAATCTCGCGCTTGCGCGCATCCGGCTGATGGTGGATCGAGTAACCAGACACCACAACGTCAAACGGGCCGTTTAGGTTTTTGGTCCAGCCCGGCTCGCCATAATCGGCCAGGATAACGGCCGTATCCCCCTCATCGCCCAGCCGTTCCCGCGCTGCCGCCAGCATCGGCTCGGAAAAGTCGACAAACACGCCCTGGGCCTGTGGGTACTGCTGCAAAATGGCCCGCCCCAAAATGCCGTCGCCGCAGCCCAGGTCCAGGAAGCGGTTCACCGGCGCGTTGGCGGCGCGGATCAAACGCAGCATCACCTCGATTTGCTCGTTGGCGTGGGGGATGGCCCCGCGCACGCCCGTCAGATAGGTGTGGACCAGGGTGTTGGTTTGCCAGACACGGCCGTCATTTGCCACAAGGTTCTCCGTAGATGATCAGGCGGTAACTGCCAACTCGCTCGACAGCTCTTCTCGCGCCGCCAGCATCTTGTTCAGCGCACTGATGTAGGCGCGGGCGCTGGACACCACAATGTCGGTGCTGGCCCCATGGCCGCTAAACGTGCGCACAAACGGCTGGTTGGTCTGCGGATTCAGGCTGTATTCCGTGCCGCCGTTTTCCGGCTGGATACGAATAGTCGTTTCGGCCACCGCGTCCAGACCCTCGGTCACGGCGTTGATGGTGAATTCTGTCAGGCGGTTCGACACGCCGATAATGCGGTTGACCGCCTGATACACGGCGTCTACCGGCCCGGTTCCCAGAGCGGCGTCGCGGTATTCCACGCCATCCGGCCCGGTCAGGCTGACGGTGGCCGTGGGCATGCTCAGGTCGCCGCACGACACCTGGATGTGGTTCAGCTTCCAGATTTCCGGCGGCTGGTAGATTTCGTCGGCGATAATCGCTTCGATGTCGGCGTCGGTGACCACTTTTTTCTTGTCGGCCAGGCGCTTGAAGCGTTGGAAAGCGGCGTTTAATTCCTCTTTGTCCAGGTCGCCGTAGCCCATGTCTTCCAATCGCACGCGGAAAGCGTGACGGCCGGAATGTTTGCCCAGCACCAGTTTAGAAGCGTGCAGCCCGACCGTTTCCGGGCGCATGATTTCGTAGGTTTGCTGGTTTTTCAACATGCCATCCTGGTGGATGCCTGCCTCGTGGGCGAAGGCATTGGCCCCGACGATGGCCTTGTTGGGCTGGACCACCATGCCGGTGTAGGCGCTGACCATGCGGCTGGTGCGGGTAATCTGGGTAGTGTCGATGTTAGTCTGGACGTTGAAGGTTTGCGGCCGGGTGGCAATCGCCATGGCCACCTCTTCCAACGACGTGTTGCCGGCGCGTTCGCCAATGCCGTTGATGGTCACTTCCACCTGGCGGGCGCCGTTTTGCACGCCGGCCAGGGTGTTGGCCGTGGCCAGCCCCAGGTCGTCGTGGCAGTGGACCGACCAGATGACTTTATCTGCGCCCGGGGTGTTGGCGATCAGGTATTTGATCAACCAGCCGAATTCGTCCGGGGTGGTGTAACCGACGGTGTCGGGGATGTTCAGGGTGGTGGCCCCGGCTTTGATCGCTTCGCCGAGGACTTGAACGAGAAAATCAGGGTCAGAGCGACCGGCGTCTTCCGGGGAGAATTCCACGTCGCCGCACAGGCTGCTGGCGAAGGTGACGGCTTCGATGACCTGCTCGATGCACTCTTCACGGTCGATCTTAAGTTTGTGCTTGAGATGGATGTCGCTGGTAGCCAGGAAGGTGTGGATGCGGTGGCGCGGCGCGCCTTTGACGGCGTCGTAGGCGCGTTGAATGTCGACACGGCTGGCGCGGGCGAGGCCGGCGATGACCATGGGTTGGCCAGATTTACGGCCGTCCAACAATGGCCCCACTTCCTCCGCAATGCGCCGCACGGCGTCAAAGTCGCCCGGCGAAGCAATGGGGAAGCCCGCCTCGCACACGTCCACGCCCAGCCGCGAAAGCTGCCGCGCAATTTCCAGTTTTTCATCTACATTCAACGTCGCCCCCGGCGACTGTTCGCCATCGCGCAGGGTGGTATCAAAAAAGATAATAGTGTCTTTGTCCCCAATGGGAACGTCGCTTTCATCCATTTTTCAAGTGTCTCCTCTCTGAAGATGACAAGGTGAACGGGTGAAGGGGTGACAAGGTGACAATTCGTCTATTCACCCTGTCACCCTGTCACCTTGTCAAATTTCCTTTGGGTTCAGCCACGGCATCATGGACCGCAGCTGCTTGCCGACTTCTTCGATCTGGGAGGTGCGGGCTTCCTGGCGGCGTTTGTCGAACCAGGGACGGCCGTTGGCATTTTCGTCAATCCAGCCCTCGGCATACGCCCCAGAGCGAATGTCCGTCAGAATCTGCTCCATCGCCTTCTTCGTCTCGTCGGTGATGATTTTGGGTCCGGCGGTATAGTCGCCGTGTTCGGCCGTGTCGCTGATGGAGTAGCGCATGTAGCTCATGCCGCCCTGATACATCAGGTCCACAATCAGTTTCAGTTCGTGCAGGCACTCAAAGTAGGCAATTTCCGGCTGGTAGCCGGCGTTAACCAGGGTATTGAATCCGGCTTCCACCAACGCCGTCACGCCACCGCATAAAACCGCCTGCTCGCCAAAGAGGTCGGTTTCCGTCTCTTCGGCAAAGGTCGTTTCGATGACCCCGGCGCGGGTGCAGCCGATGCCTTTGGCGTAGGCCAGGGCGAACGCTTTGGCGTTGCCGCTGGCGTCCTGATGCACAGCTACCAGGCCGGGCGTGCCGCCGCCTTCGGCGAAAACCTCGCGTACGCGGTGGCCGGGCGCTTTCGGCGCGACCATGCTTACGTCGACGTTGGCCGGGGGCACAATCTGGCCAAAGCGGATGTTGAAGCCGTGGCTGAACATCAGCGTCTTGCCGGCGCTGAGGTTTGGCTCGATGCCTGATTTGTAGATGGCGGCCTGGCTGGTGTCCGGGGCCAAAATCATGATGGCGTCGGCGGCTTTGGTCGCTTCGGCGACGGTTTTGACGGTGAGGCCGGCGGCTTCAGCCTGGGGCCAGGATTTGCTGCCTTCGTACAGGCCGACGATCACGTTGACGCCGGAATCTTTCAGGTTCAGGGCGTGGGCGTGACCCTGGCTGCCGTAGCCGATGATGGCTACGGTTTTGCCGTCGAGAAGGCTCAGGTCTGCGTCTTTGTCGTAGTAAATGTTTGCCAAGATGAATCTCCTTTTAGTTGGGAGTTGTTAGTTGGGAGTTGATAGTTTTTACTGACAACTATCAACTGTCCACGAACAACTATGCATGTCCATTGCTGTAGCCGTGTACGGCCGTTTCCACTTCCCGCTGCTTGTCACTTTTACCGCCGCGCACCATCGCCACCCGGCCCGTGCGCACCATCTCCTCAATGCCAAAATTACTCAGCAGCTTGATAAACGACTCCACCCGGTCTTCCGGGCCGACAATTTGCACAATCATCGAATCCAGGTCCACGTCAATGATGCTGGCGCGGTAAATATCCACAATCTGCATCACCTGCGAGCGGTTGCCGTTGCTCGCTTTTACCTTCAGCAGCGCCAATTCGCGCATCACCACCGGCTCATTGGTCACGTCCTGAATGTCCACGACGTTGATCAGCTTATCCAGCTGTGTCTGAATCTGGCGCATGTCGCGGTCGGTGCCCCGCGCCACAAACGTCATGCGGCTGATGCCCGGCGTTTCGCTGTGACCCACCGCCAGACTCTCAATGTTAAAATTGCGGCGGCGGAAGAGGCCGGCCACCCGGTTCAAAACGCCCGGTTTGTCTTCCATCCAGGCGATCATCGTGTGTCTTTCCATTTGTTTGTCGCTCATTATTCTTCACCTTCCATCATATTGGGCATCGGACGACGGATCATGTCGGCGTTGCTTTTACCAGGAGCCACCATCGGATAAACGTTCGTAAATTCCTCTACCTGAAAATCTAGCAAATACGGGCCGTCGGTAGCCTGCGCTTCCTTAATCGCGTCGTAAACGTCTTCTTTGCGCGTAATCGATTTGCCCGGAATG
>Ga0209607_1000675_pt1:7500-29864 | contig 29864 bp, 19 predicted proteins | sample AD_UKC117_MetaG_FD_184413 | JGI IMG/M metagenome (GOLD analysis project Ga0209607, IMG submission 184413) | Active sludge microbial communities of municipal wastewater-treating anaerobic digesters from Hong Kong - AD_UKC117_MetaG (SPAdes)... | ecosystem: Engineered > Bioreactor >... | reverse complement strand
CCGGATCCTTGTATGGTTTAGCGCTAAGCTCCCTGGCAGGTTTACAATTGTCCATACTAGGTCCGCTCACTCCGGCAGGCGGGTTGCTGCTGATTGCCGGTTGGCTGGTTACAGGCTGGCGGGCTGTACAAATAAAAAAGGGCGGTATTTGATACCGCCCTGTATTGCTAACCTGATTGGGGTTATTTACACTTGAAACTTACTTTCTTGGAGTCAAAAGTACATCCGCCTTTTTCAACTGCCTTTACACCTACTACCAGGTTCTGAGGAGTGGTGGTGTTGATCTTGGTAGTAACATTGGTCAGCATCACATCGCCCAACTGTAATGACTTCAGGATGAAAATATCACCTTTAGCAGTAGTACCATCAGACAGTGCTGTTGCATTTTCATTTTTAAAATCAGCATCAGAGACTGTTCCGGAGGCTTTCAGCTTCACAAAGAATTCATCGCTGACCATTGCGATATCCAGACTTGGAGACATGTTCAGGATATAGGTTGTGGCTTCAGCACCATTTACCATGGCAGAACCTTCATAGAATGCACCTTTCTTGGTAAGCTTGGTATCTACGCTGGCTTTATCGGCAGTTCCACCGGTATCGCCACCACCAGTATTGGTGTTGGTCTTGCCTCCATCAGCTCCATCATTGTTGCTGTCTCCTCCATCCTCATCCAACTGCTGCAGATCTTCCAAGCGCTTCTGACGATCCATATCTTCTTTCTCCTTCTTCTCACGTTCCAGAGCTTTCAGTGCGTCGATCTCAGACTGGTTGTATGTAATGTTTGTATTCGGGATCTCGCCAATGATGGTAAACTCCGTGCGACGGTTAATAGCATGTTCTTCTTCAGAACATTTTACTCCGTTCTTACACTTATTCTTAAGTTTTGTTTCACCATAGCCTGTAGCAACCAGTCGGGCTGAATCAATTCCCTTTCCAACCAGGTAGTTTACTACAGACTGGGCACGGCGCTGGCTGAGGTCCAGGTTATAGGAATCAGAACCGCGACTATCTGTATGAGATCCAACCTCTGCGATAATGGCAGGGTTGTCAATCATTACATTATACAATGAATCAAGTGAAGGATAGGACTCCGGACGAAGTTCATCTCTATCCAGCTCATAATAGATGTTCTTGACCTCGATCTCTTTTTTGATAGGGATCTTTTCAATATACACGTCCACATACAAAGTGTCATCCAGCAGGAGTCCAACTGTACTGGTTTTTGCCTTGCCCTGGTAGTAGCCATCCTTGATGGCTGTAACTGTATAATTCTCAAACTCTGAACCCCGGTAGAATTCAAACATCTTCGCAGAAGAGCTTGCCGCAGAATCGATCTTACCGGCAGATGCCAGCAACTCTACCGCTGCGCCATCAACCTGTGCACTATCCTTCACGTCAAAAACACGACCCATGATAGTAAATACAGGCGGAATGATATATCTGTACTGATAGATATCATCACAACAGGTCTCACCCTTTACAGAGTATCCTCCAGAACGGTTAGAAACAAAGAAACCTGCACGGAAAGTTCTTTCATTCTTGCTGTCAGTGGAATAATAGAAATCATCTACTGAGCTATTAATAGGAAATCCAACATTCATTGGATTTTTCCAGCTTTTCAGTCCACCTGTTACACGATAGATATCCAATCCACCTACATTGATCAGGCCATTTGAGCTGAAATACAGCACTTCTTCCTTTTTGCTGTAAAAGGGTGTGATCTCATCACCCATGGTGTTGATCTTACGGCCACAGTTTTGCGGAGCTGTATATTCAGCGCCCTTATTTCTTACCTCTGAGTACCAGATATCCATTCCACCAACAGTTCCTTCCCTGTTAGACGCAAAATAGAGGATCTCTTTCCCTTTGTACTCTCCGATACATGGATGAGTAGTTGTAAACCCGTAGGCAGCATTGACATCGTTCAATGGCTTTGGCTTACTCCATTCTCCTGCTGCATATTCACTTACATAAATGTTACAGATCATTTGCAGACTATCGTTCGGGTTACACTCTGTAAAGTAGAATCGTTTACCATCCAGAGAATAGCTTCCATTTCCGGTATGTGCCGGAGAATCATTAAAGGGACCTGATATCATCTCACCCTTGGCCCAGCCTTCACCTTGCTGCTTGGCTTCAAAGATGCGGCTGCGCAATTCAGTCTTTTTGTTTGCTCCCATGTCTATCACTTCTTCAGACACCAGTGAAGCATACACCAGCTTATCGTTGTCGGGATTATATCTGGGAGAAAAGTCTGTATAGGGGTTATTGATATTGCGGTTCAGGTGAGTGATCTCCACTTCCTCAGGTTGCTCCAGCAGAGCGAGTGCCAGATCACAACCTTTCAGGTCATTCTTTGCCAACCGCTTATAATAAGCTGCCTGAGAACCCCGCATTCTGGTTTTATTGAATGCCTTGAACTCATCAGCTGCTGCCTGATATTTGGCATTATACTTCATGCTGAGAGCATAGTAATACTGGGCTTCCGGAAAGTTTGTCGGATCGAGTTTGAAAGCCTTCTGAAACCATGTCTCAGAATTCTTATAATCCCGGGCCTTGAAGTAGGCATCTGCCAGGTGGAAAGCCACATAAGGTTCGCCGTCTTCATTAAACTCCTGTAAATAGATATCAATAGCGTTATAGTATGAGCCTGATTTTACCAGTTCATCTGCCATCATTACGTTCCTGTTCACTTTGATCTTCTTCCCACTAGTCTGGGCCATAGTGAACGCTGCACTGCCCAACACGATGGCAGCCAGCAGAACGAATTTCATTTGTTTCATATGCTAAGTTTACGCTTTACTTTAGGTAGATCAATATCTTGGACAAGGCAATACATAGTTTTCAGGTACAACCGGCAAGATACATCCGGTGTACACCAGGCTGATCTCAAAACCACCGCGTCCGTTAGTGGCTACGTCCAGTCCTGAGGTATTCACATCATAGCTGATACCCAGTTTAAAGTTCTTATAGTCCATAGCAATACTTGGTATCAGTGCGTCACCATTTCTGGTGTACAGCCCTACATAGATCGTAGCGGGGAAGTTCGGATTACGGAGGAAGTACCCCAGATCTGCGCCCAGCACCATTTCCTGAGCTCCGCTTTGTGTCTGATACAACACTGTTGGTAGCAGGCTGAGGTCTTTGGTAAAGCCGATGATAGCTCTCATATGACCTACGTATCTCATACCCAGTTCATTGCCAATTGTACCATCGCGGTCTGTGATGGTATCAGCAGACAGGAATGATTCTCCGGGAGTTAACAGGTGATTGCTGGCACCGCCTACTTCCAGGCTGAAGTTTTGAGAGAACTGCCCTTTGTAAGTAAGGCCCACATTCAGATCTGCATTGAGGATATTATCGCCGGTATAAGGTTCAAAGTTTGGCGTAGCGCTGTTGAAATCAACTCCATCAAACTGATTACCAAAAAGCAGATTGTTCCAGTCCAGTGATTTTTGCATCATTCCTCCCTGTAAACCAAGAGAGAGGTAATGGCTCGGGCTTCCGAGTGCAAGGTGGTAAGCTACTGAGGCCAGCACAGAGAGGTTTGATAAGTTACCATCTCCTGACACATCATTATACAGCAACAGGCCTGCTGCGAGTTTATCGTTCCCGCGGATACCCTGTACAATGGGCATATCAGCGAATGCCGAATAGGTCACATAAGGAGCCGGAATACTGTTCCACTGGTTCCTGTAGTTCAGCCCCGCACGCCAGTCGCAGGCATAATTACCAGTAAGTGCCGGGTTCAATGCAAGCGGTGCGGCATTGAATTGCGAGAAGTGAATATCCTGAGCATATGACCGGAATCCGGCCAGCAGGAAAACGACAAGTAGCAGTTTGTTGAATTTAGGCATATATGCTGTTTTTATCTAAGTAATGTGACTGTTCCGGTTAGTGTGAATTCATTTCCACGTTCGTCCAATGCTACAAATATATACATGTAGGTGCCAATTTCCTGATCCACCCCGTTCACACTGCCATCCCAACCGGACGACATGTTGCTGGTCTGGAACACCTTTTCTCCCCAACGGTTATAAATAGAGAAGTCAAGTGGCGTTACTTCATTGAAAATGAGCACATTAAGTTGATCGTGAACCCCGTCATTGTTGGGTGTAAAGGCATTGGGTATATACACCTGGGGTTCAAAGAGAACCACCACGTTAACTGAATCGAAATACGTACAACCCAGGTCTGTGGTAACGGCCACCACATAGGTAGTAGATTCTTCCGGAGAGGCGATCGGATCAGAAATGTTGGGGTCACTTAAGCCATCTGCAGGCGACCAGACATAGGTCGCACCACCTGTTGCTTCCAACTGGGTATCGCTGCCATTATAAATGGTGACATCCATGCCAGCATCTGCCGAAGGTTCTTCCACCTCAATGGTCAGGTTTCTGGTATCGGTACAATCATAGAAGTAACCGGTTACCGTGTAGGTTATTGTTTCTTCAGGAGTGGTGGTCACCATATCTCCATCTGTAGTATCCAGAAATTCATCGGGAGTCCAGAGATAGGTGGTTGCTCCCGATGCCTGTAGTGTCACTGATTCTCCGGGGCATATCAGCGTATCTTCGGGCCAGGCATCTAACGGATAACTGTCTGCAATGAACAAAACTATGCTATCGCCGCTGGCAATTGCACAGGTCAGCTCACCTGTGATGACAATGGTTTCTACACCTTCTGCTGTGGCGTCAGTGAAAGCCTCAATGGGAATGACCACACTGGTATCGCCGGGATAAAAAGTTACAAATGTTGGAATAGATGAATAATCCAGACCGTTGGTGGCGGTACCGGAAACTTCCAGATTCACTACTATTGTATCAACTGCGGCAAAGCTGAGGCTCAACACCAGTTCGCCGTTGTTACAGCCTTCTATCATTTCCGGGTATCCGGTTATATCATAATCATAGGAAATGGTAACACCCGGGCTGCTGAGACTACCTGCTTTGATGAATACACCGGAATCCAGAATGCCATCGCCGGCATCAGACACACCGATCTTCAGGTGGTAGGTTTCGCAGGGAGTCACTGCAGTTCTGGCGGTCAGCACCGTGGTGAAGCCATCCCATTCAATATAATAATCATCAGTAGTGTAAGGCGCCGTCAGAAAACCTTCAGAACAGGACATGCCAAAAGGCGTACATCCAACACCATTATCTATGTAGTATTCTTCGTACTCCAACGGGTTGACGTTATTGATGGCAACCGGAATGGTAGTTGTAGGAATCAAAGCCAGATTCTGCAGGCCTACGATTCCCGGTCCGGAAATAAAAAGTCCGAATACATCATTGAAGCTGGAGTTAACGTAAGTGGTATATTCTTCAGAACCGAATACATAATCGAACTGCAGAGAATCTGAGTTTACCAGTACATCAAATTCTATGATACAGGCATCAAAAGTGGTAGAGGTGGTGAGGTCTTCCAGATCCGGATCTCCACCTCCTCCCATACTCATTCCTGTACCAGAGGCATTGTTCGGGCCTGCAACTTCAGAAGCAGGTCCAGACACCAGTACGATTCCTGAATCCATTCCCACATTACAATCTACACAGTTGAAAAAAGCAAATCCTCCGGCATGGCAATCAATTGTTACATCACTGATGGTCACACCTGTCCCAATGAGTGACTCTGCCAGCTCTTCGGGTGTATAGGTGTCATCTATGAGGATCTGTGAATAAGCCGGGATACTTCCCAATAGGGGGGTGAGGATGAGTACCCGGAAAAGGCCTTTGTAAATATGTTTCATGGCATCTCCGGATTTAATGATGATATGTTTGCGTTAGTCTGCAAATTCTTTTCTTATCTGACCAATGTGAATTGCCCTTGCTCTTGTGTAGTGTTACCTTCTGTATCTGTCCACTTCAAAGTATATACATAAGCCCCCATAGGCTGTTCTATATCATTATACATGCCATCCCATCCGGCACTGCCAAGAGAGCCCAGATAAACCTGTTCACCCCATCTGTTGTAGATGGCAAGTTCAAAAAATGACAACTGCCCCCTAACCACTATGGTAAAGTTATCATTGTAGCCGTCATTGTTGGGTGAAAATGCATTGGGCACCCATACTTCAGCATTGCCACTCACAAATACTGTCATCTGATCTGTAGCTGTACAACCCAGAGCAGTAGTAATCGTGACATTATAGGTAGTCGTTTCAAGCGGGAAGGCATTGGGGAATTGTGCGTTTGGATTGTCCAGTGTACCTGCCGGTGTCCAATTGTAGCTGACTCCGCCTGTTGCACCCAGGGTAGCTGTTTCTCCAAAGAAGATGGTAGTATCAGGATCAGCAGTTGCAACCGGAAACTCCACATCAACAAAGATCTCTGATGAGCTTACACAAGCATACAAGGTTCCTTCTACTGAATAAGTTGTAGGTTCATCCGGCGAAGCATTCACCGTAGCTCCTGTAGTAGAACTCAGACCTGCAGCAGGTGACCAGGTATAGGTATCTGCACCGGTTGCTGATAATACAGCATTGCCACCAGGACAAATAATAGTATCAGCACTGACTTCAATTGGCAGATAGTCCAGAATATTGATGACCAGGCTATCGCCGAATCCGATCGCACAACCTAATTCCACGTACAGTACGATGGTTTCCAATCCTTCATCGATAGCATCCTCAATGATCTCTATCGGAATTGTATAGGTAGTATCTCCGGGTTCAAACAGGACAGAGTCTGGAATAGTGGTATAGTCCACACCGTTGGTAGCAGTGCCGCTTACAGTAACGGGCACCCAGAGTGAATCAACTGCCGGGTAAGACAGATCAAATGTCAGGTAACCGTTGTTACAACCTTCTATCAGGTCCAGATAGCCGTCAATATCGACATCGTATTCAATAGTAACACCGGGGCTTGACAAAGATCCTGCCTCAATGAATACACCTGAATCGTATGCATTATCAACCGCATCTGCGATCACCATTTTCAGGTGATAAGTCTCACATGGTATAACCTCCCTGACAGCTGTCAGCACGGTAGTGAATCCGTCGTACTGGATATAGTAATCATCTGTACTGTATGGCGCTTCGAAACCTGATCCGTTATCCACGTAAAACTCCGGATTAGAAAAGTCATTAACATTGTTAATGGTGACCGGATCTGAAGTTCCGGGAATCAGCGCCAGATTCTCCAGGCCTACTATTCCGGGACCCGAAATAAAGAACGCAAATCCATCGTTAAATGAACCTACCCATTCCAGATATTCATCGGAACCGAACACATAGTTAAAACTTAATGTGTCTGAGGTTACTGTCAGATCGAATTCCAGGATACAAGCATCGTTTGTAGTAGCCCCAATGTAATCTTCCAGGTCGCCATCTCCGGGCGTAAACGTAGATGCGCCTGCAGATCCAGAATTGTTTGGCCCTACAGCTTCATCTATTGATCCGGAAGTGAGGATGATACCATTTGGGATCCCTACATTACAATCCACACATTCAAAAAAACCAAATGCTCCACTGGGGCAATCCAGTTCCACATCTGAAATGGAAACCCCTTCACCTACGAGGGCCTCAGCCATATCTTCTGCTGACGGAGAACCGTCAACAACCAGCTGACCGAATGCTGCAGATGAAGCCAAACAAATGCCTGTGAACAAGGCGGTAAAGAGGAGGTTTCTCCGACACATAGAGTCCGAAATGATTTGAAATCAAATAATTATCAAATTTAGAGAAAAGGCCTGAAATAATATAACCGGAGGCCTGAAAAGCCTTCTCCTTTATGACGCTGGCATGACCTAATGAAGATAGTCTGTATATATCAGACCGTCCGGTTTCGGGATCGTTGCCAGAGGAAGGCCATAAATGCCAGGCCGAACAGCATAAATCCCACCGAGATGAACTCTGCCTGGGTAGCTCTGATCCCGGCAAATTCCAGCACATTGTTGACACGGATCTTCTCGATCCAGAATCGCTCCAGTCCATTGAAGAAAATATACAAAGCAAAGAGGCCTCCAGCGAATCTCATTCTTCTGCGCAAGACCCAAAGGACACCGAAAATGACCAGGCTCATCAGTATCTCATAGAGTGGGGTTGGAAAGACCGGAACCGGCAATACGGCGCAGAAAGGGCCTTCACAACCCGGAATGGGCAGGCCATCGCCATTGACATTGTGTGCATAGTTCTGGGCAAACAGGAAGCGGGGCAGAAAATCCGGGCCTTTGAACTGTCCATGCGGCACCTCTTCCATACCCTTGAAAGAGTAGTCAAAATATCTTGGGTACATGGCCACCACAGAATCAAAATTTCCGGGTTCAGCATGCTGAATGCCGGCATCTTCCATGGTCATGTAAGCTGTGTTATAAATGCCCCAGTCGCCGTCGCCGGCCACCTGACATCCTATTCGACCAATACCATACGCCAGGATCAATGCGGGAGCCACGGCATCCCCCAGATGCAGAACGGAGATCTTTTTTCTGCTTGCAAACCAGATCACTGAAGCAGCGCCCAGTAATAGTCCGCCGTAAATGGTAAGTCCGCTAAAAAAATTACCCATCGGATCCTGCCAGAATTGCTGCCAGCCGCCAGGTTCTTCGAAATTGGAAAATATTTTGGCCCCCAGGATGCCGGTTACCGCAGCGATCACTACAATATCTCCCACTCGCTGATGTGGATAGACCTGCACTGTTCTTTCTTCCGGCCGGGGAAGTTGTTGTTTCTTTCTCTCCTGGTATTTCAGCCATCCCAGAAGAACCAGACCCATGATGCCCCCCAGCCAACTTCCTTCAGCTGAAAAAACAAACGCTTGTGGGTTGGCGCTGAAAGTGGCATAATCAGCTATTATAGCGCCCACCTTGAACCCTAAAACAAAACCGATGGCTGCATTCAGAATGATCTCAGCTGGTTTGGGAGGAAGACCAACTACCTGTTTCTCGGGGATGGGATGAAGGAGCCCTTCCTGTTCTTTTCTGGCCAGTTCTTTTGACAACAACCAGGCTGCAACCAGAAAGGCGATGGCTACAAAAAAGCCGAATGAGAAAATGGGAAGATTGATATGTGCTCCGGTCAGGTGGCTGATGAGTTCACCAAGAGTGGCATAGGCCCTGAGTATTGTCATACTGATTTGCTTACGTTGTTTAAAATGAGAGATTCATCAGAAACCGGTACCGGAGTCTGGCATTCGAACTGGGTATCCGGCAGCAGTTCATCGAGACCACACCAGGCAAGTTCATTGACCAGAAGCGGGTCAAAGGCTGTTCTGACCCTGATATAGTTATCAGTAAATCCCGTCATCCATATGCCGTCAGTTTCTGCTTCCAGCAGGACTTTTCTCATTGTGCCGGAATATTTCTGATAGAATGCCCGCTTCTTTTTTTCTGATAGTGAGATCAGTTGTGTGGTGCGCTCCTGCCTCACTGCTCCGGGTACCGGATCTGCCATTTTAATGGCACGGGTATCAGGTCTTTCACTATAGGTGAACACATGCAGATAGCTCACATCCAGCTCCTGCAGAAAGTGATAAGTTTCCAGAAAGTCAGCATGAGACTCGCCGGGAAATCCGGTGATCACATCAACACCGATACCTGCATCGGGCATCAGATCACGTATCAGTTGAATACGATGTGCATACAGATCTTTTTTGTAGCGGCGACCCATTGCTTTCAGGATCTTGTCGCTGCCGCTTTGCAGAGGAATGTGAAAGTGCGGAACAAATCTCTTTGACCCGGCTACAAACCGAATGATATCATCAGACAACAGGTTGGGCTCAATGGAAGAGATCCTGAATCGTTCAATGCCTTTCAGCTCATCCAGTGTCTGAATAAGTTGAAGAAATGTTTCCCGGTCTTCCGGCAATACTCCTTCCCTTCTGCCAAAGTCGCCAATATTGACCCCTGTTAAAACGATCTCTTTCACGCCATTTGCAGCTGCATCTTCTGCCTGCCTGCGCACCTGTTCAATAGTGCCGCTTCTGCTCTTTCCTCTGGCCAGGGGTATCGTGCAGAATGCGCACTGGTAGTCGCATCCATCCTGTACCTTGAGAAAAGTGCGTGTGCGATCCTGAAATGAGTAGGCAGGCAAGAAATCCTTTACTACATCTATGGGGCCCGCTATCACACTGGTTTCTGTAGTATCTGTCAGGTTGTTGAGGTGTTGGGGAAGGTTGAACTTTTCTGCTGCACCCAATACCAGATCAACACCATCTATCTCAGCAATTTCCTTTGGTTTCAGTTGCGCATAACACCCGACGATGGCCACTCTGGCATCCGGACGAAACTTTTTTGCCTGTCTGACCACTTTTCTGCATTTCTTATCTGCATGATCGGTCACACTGCAGGTATTGATCACATATACGTCTGCACCCTGCTGGAATGGCACCAGCCTGTATCCTGCTTCTTCCATTTGTCTGGACAGGGAGGAAGATTCAGAAAAGTTGAGCTTACACCCCAGTGTATAGAATGAAACCGTGCGCTGCATGGTACTGCAAAGTTACGAAACCACGGCCGGGTGCCTAACTGGCCAAAGTCGTAATTTCGGGCCATGGGAATGTTGGCCCGCATAGGAGCTTATGAATACGATCTGGAACAGGGTTTTGCTATCTGTATCCCTTTTCATCAGGGGCCTGATCAGGTCAATTGCTATTATGCACCACCATTTTCAGTTTCGCCTGTAGTGATGGGCGACTTTACAGGAGAGATCAGTTCAGGCGCACCTGTCAACTACCGCAACATTTCTGTCAATCCACATGGAAACGGCACGCATACCGAATGCCTGGCTCATATTTCAGATGCAGACCTGGATGTCCATGCAGCGCTCACTGATTCCTTTTTTCCGGTTCAGGTGCTGACCATTGCTCCGCATCGTCTTACAAACGGCGATCAGGTTCTTCGTTTCAGAGAAGCAGAAATTCTTCCTGAAATAAAAGCGCTTGCCATACGCTCCCTGCCCAATACATCAGACAAGCAACACAGAGCCTATTCCGGCACCAATCCGCCTTATCTGGATGCCGCTTGTGTGGCTTTGCTGCCTGACCTGGGTATTGATCATCTGCTCATTGATCTGCCTTCGGTTGACAAGGAGGAAGATGGTGGTGCCCTGGCTGCCCACAAAGCTTTCTGGAATTTTGCTTCCGTTAAAAGAACGCATGCAACCATAACAGAACTGATATTCATTCCTGATCACATCAAAGACGGCCGGTATCTCCTGAATCTGCAGATAGCTCCATTCAGAACAGATGCCAGCCCCAGCCGGCCAATACTTTTTCCTTTACAAAAAAATAACCACCGGTAAGCACCGGTCATGCTTCCCCCAATGGTCGTATAGGTATCTTTGCACACTTAAAATCCATCCAATACATATGAAACGCGTCTATCTCTTTTTGTTTTTCATTTCTGTATTCCTCCGGGTTCAGGCACAATTGATCACCATTGCAGAAGCCAGAGCAAGTGCTGAGGGAACGACCGTTACTGTTCGGGGTATCGTTGTTAATGGTTCTGAGTTGGGCCCCATTCGGTATATGCAGGATGAAACCGGTGCAATTGCAGCCTATGATTTTGCAGCAACAGCAGATGTGGTAGCGGGCGATTCCATCGAGGTTACAGGTGTATTGGATAATTACAACTCATTGCTGGAAATCAGTCCTGTAACATCACTGACCATACTCAGCTCCGGGAATCCGGTTCCTGCTCCACTACCTGTTACACTGACAGATGGATGGGTGGAAGAAATGGAAGGTTATCTGGTGGAAGTGAGTGGTGTTCATTTTACCGAAACAGGCACTTTTTCAACCGCCGGATCAGGCACCAATTATGACGTAACGGACGGTATCAGTTCCGCACAGGTCAGAATTCAGACAAGTACCAACATAGACGGAACGGTCATACCGGAAGAAGATCTTTTCATAACAGGCATCATGAGCCAGTATGCACCAGGTGGCAGTGGCGGATATCAGCTGCTTCCCCGGGATCTGACAGACATCTCAACCGGAGGAAACCCTCCTGTCATTTCTTCCGGTTTATCACAGACCAATATCACTACAACTGGTTTTACGGTAGGTTTTGAAACATTATATAATGGCAATACCATTATTTATTATGGAACCAGTGCAGGTGCCCTGACCAGTACATCTGAAGATGCTGCCATGACCACCAGCCATGCACTTGGACTTGCAGGTCTTACCCCTGCCACCATCTACTATGTACAGGCAGCATCAGTCAGTGCCTCCAATGATACCAGCTGGTCTGCGGTAGCGGCTATGGCTACATCATCTAACAGTTCTGGTGAGATCAGGGTCTGGTTCAACAACCCCGTTGATAACAGTGTGAGCACCGGTGTCAATGCCATGTATGACACACATTTTGCTGATACGATCATTTCTTACATTGATAATGCTGTGTATTCCATTGACATGGCTTTGTACAACATTGACAACATCAACAATATCGTTACTGCACTGAACGATGCATATGTGCGTGGTGTAACAGTGCGGGTCATTTGCGATGCAGGGGTCAACAGTGCTGCATATGACCTGCTAAGTATAGGGGCCGGAAACAAGAAGAAATCTCCATCAGGAATGACACCAGACGGCGATTACTATGGCATCATGCACAACAAGTTTCTGGTCATAGATGTGGTTTCTACAGACGCTGATCAGCCGTGGGTGATAGGCGGTTCTACCAACTTCACAGATGAACAGCTGAAGATAGACAAGCAAAACATGATCGCCATTCAGGATCACACTTTAGCGAAAGCATACAGGGCAGAATTTGAAGAGATGTGGAGTGGCTCATTCGGCCCTGAAAAAACCAACAACACGCCGCATGATTTTATAATAGATGGAAAGCACATTGAACTGTATTTCAGTCCGAGTGACAATACAGAGTCTCATATTCTGTCTTCGATACAAAGTGCAGACCATGATCTGTATTTTGGTGTTTTCTCCTACACGCGTTATGGTATCAGCTATGAAATTCAGGATGCTATAGACCGTGGAGTATTTGCTGCAGGCATCTGGGATCAAACAGATCCTGATGATCCAACGGCCATAGAAGTACTGGAGTCAGCTATGGGATCCACATTGTTTGAGGCATCAGGATCACCGCTTTTCCATCATAAATATTTGATCGTTGACCCGAACTGTCCGCAATCAGATCCGCTGGTACTGACCGGTTCTCACAACTGGACCAGCAGTGCCAACAGCAGGAACGATGAAAACACCCTGATCATACATGACAGCACTATTGCCAATATCTACTACCAGGAATTCAGCCAGCGTTATCAGGATGAGGGAGGAACAGAAGTGGTAGGTGATGTGTGTGACTATGTTGCCGTGGATGCGGTACAAGCTGTACCTCTGCAGGTATATCCGAATCCGGCAAATAACTGGATCGTGCTTGAATCTGATCAGGAAGGAAAGGTGAGCATCTTTGATCTTTCCGGTAATATGCTGAATACCTTCCAAATTACTGAGGGCACCAATACCATACCGGTAATTGCTTTACAAACCGGCATGTATGTGATGTTACTGCAAACCGAAGGTGCGGTATTTACAGGTATGATCAGTATTCAGCACTGATCAGCGGTTCAACAACAGCCTGTACGCTCCAAGGTCCTTTCGGAAGAAAAGCAGGACCAGAATTCCTGCTACAGCCAGTTGCAGTGATGCTGCCAGGAAATACTGATTTTGCGGAATCAGGTAGAAAATTGTCATCGTGGTCAACACATACAGGATCGGAAGCAGGAACATCTTGTAGTTATTAAATTCAAAACGGAATATCTTCCTGCTTTCCATCCAGGAAAAGAAAACTACGGCCACCTTAGACAGGAAAAAACTCCAGAAGGCCCCTTCTAATCCAAACCACTGCAGGAAGGCCACACAGCTGACAATCTGCACCAGTGAACTGTATCCGTATGCACGAGGCAACCCTCCTGTCTTTTTGAAATACATAAGCGGATTATAGTAGGTATTTGCCAATACCCGGAAGGCAAAAGAAACAGCAAGAACAGGAATGAAAGGGAATATTGCATAATAGCTTTCATTGCGCACGAAAAGTTGAACAAGCAGGGGTAGTGCGAGAATAGATACAGCAATCATGATCACGCTGAACATGGTAAAAACATGATGAAACCGATTCTCGCCGGTTGTACTTTTCTGCAAACCGGTATCAGTCCAGATCTGATAGATACGCGGGTTGATAGTAGCCGATACAGCTGTCTGGGTCACATCTATCAGCAAAACTACTTTCAGAGCAAAGTCATAGATACCCACATCAGATGTAGTATTGTAATAGTTGATGATAAAGCTGTTGATATAGAATACCACCCAGCCCAGTATGACATAGATATAAACAGGGAAACAGAATTTGTGCAGCCCTTCCAGATAGGATCTGTTGAACCTGATACCATATTCAAGCTGAAAAAAAACAGCAGAAAGCAGGAAAATAGCAATTCCGGAAAGAAAACGCCCCCAAATGGGCCCTGTTAGTGCTTCGGGATAGCGATACACACCTATGGTACATACAGCAATGGTCACCACAAAATTGAACAGGTTGAACACCACATGTCTGACAGGTTTATCACGGTAATACAGAAAGTTGATATAGGTTCTGAAGAAAGCATTGCATACGCCGGTAATGACACACATGAATCCAAATGGGAAAAAATCCAGCTCACCGTGGAATACCATTTGAAAAATGAAGGAGCCAAGCAACAGAAATACTGTTATCAGTACAATGCCGATAACCAGCAATGCGCCAACAACAGACCCCACGAATGCCTTCATCTGCTCTGGATCCTTCTTATACCGGAAATGCTGGATACCGACATAGTTATCCATGCCATAATTGGCGGTAAACTGGATAAAAATGGTAAAGGCGATATAAAGTGCCAGCTCACCATACAATGCAGTGGAAAGATTTTCTGTATAGGGAAACAGCAACACCACACTGGTCAGGAGCGGCATCATATTGCCCATGGTAAACAGGGCTGAAGCTTTTACAATACCTTTTATCATGCAGGCCGGTTCCTGCAAATGTATCATTTATGCCCGCAGGCCCTGGGTTGCTGCCAAAAAAAAATCCGGGAGGCATAACCTCCCGGACACTGACTAATGGCAATCCTGGTCAGTCTTTCTTTTTCAGCAGGATGAGATCACTGATCTGTACTTCTGATGTATAGCGTTTCACGCCCTGCTTATCAGTATATGATTTATGGATCAGTTTGCCCTCTACAGCCACTTCAGAGCCTTTTACAAGCAGTTTCTCTGCCAGGCCGGCCAGCTTGCCCCAGGCCACTACCTGATGCCATTGGGTGTCGGTTACCCGCTCGCCATTGGCATTTTTGTAGGACTCATTGGTAGCCAGATTGATCTTGGCAAGTTTTCTGTCATTTCCCATTTCAATGATCTCAGGGTCTGCACCCAGGTGGCCGATCAGCTGAACTTTGTTTCTCATTGTACTCATAACATCTTTGATTTAAGCGTTTTACATTTTTAATACATCACTGAACTGTCTGTTTCGAAACCTGACGGTGCAAAGATTTCCCGAGTTTTTCCAATTATTCGTATAATAAACGTTTATATCCGATAATAAACGTTTGCAACTGGTTATTGTCGGCTTTACAGGCTTGTGGTAAGGCTTTCAACAAAAGCAGCATTTTGCAGTATTTTTGCCGGTCTATGTTCTGGAGTTCACTTCCGCCACAAAAAGCTGTATTTATTGTTGGATACTGGAATTCCGGCACTACTTTACTGACCGATATCTTACGCAAACATCCTGATCTGCATCTGGCCAGAGGTCGTCGTTTGCCCAATCTGGAAGAAAGAAGCATCGAAAAACTTTTTCTAAAGGCAGGAACTCCATTTCATCAGTTTGGCGATTACAGTGAGGTTCTGGCCCATGGATTTGAAAATTATCACTCGCCCCATTGGAATAAAGACCAGACCGCTGATTTTTTGAGAGCTTTTCACAGGAAATTCAGAACACCTAAAGGAAAAGACCTGTTGCTCAAAAACCCCTGGTTGTTTTTTTATCAGGAATGGATCAAAGAAACTTTTACAGGTTATCCTGTCAGAAAGATCATGATCCTCCGCAATGGATATTCGCAGGTGGTATCGAAAGACTATTGGTTACGCACGGAAGGAGAGCCCGCCTCACAATTGAAGGCCAGGGCCATATTCTGGCATAAGGCCATGGACAGATACTTTCAGACCTGGCACAACGATCCTGACTGCCTCACCATTCGATATGAAAACCTGTGCAGTGATCCGATGGCCATCGTCAGGCAGGTATGCCTGCACCTGAACATTGATCCTAATCCACTTACACCTCATCTTCCGGATGCTTTTGAAAACAGGCTCACCAGATGGCATCAGCTGGAAGACGGACTCAAAGAGATGGTGCATGCTGAGATCAGTGCTGTTCAGGATAGGATGGACAAAATCTTTCCTCTCCGGAATCCGCTTACCTGAATCTGTTCGGAATTAAAAATAACATACTATATTTACGCATGTTCAATTCATGCAAAACCATAGCTTATGACCCTCAAGCGATGTCAGGAATGCGAACGGGAGATCCTGGGACGCACAGACAAAAAGTATTGTTCAGACATGTGTCGCAACAATTACAACAACAGAGAAAGAAGTAAGGAGCATCAGATCGTAAGACAAATCAATTGTATGCTTCTTCGCAACCGTAAGATATTGTCCCGGTTGTTGACAAGCAAAGTCAGCAAGATATCGCGTAACAAACTGATGGAACAGGGCTTTCATTTCGGCTACTGCACATCGACTTATACCACCCGAAAAGGAGAGACCTACCTGTTTTGTTATGAGTATGGTTTTCTGGAGCTGGCTGATGGACAATTCTGCCTGGTCAAACGTGCAGAGCAGTATTAATGATCTGACATTGCAATTCGTCCTGACGATTGATAAGTGACTGTTTCCTGCTTTTGCCCGTCTATGACCATCGTATCAGTAGAAAGCACTCCACGATCATCAGCTACCAGTTCTTTGTTTGCCGTATAGTCGGTCTGAAACCCGGATTGTGGTGCTGTGTGCTGGCCGACCGAAGCCTGAGAAGAAGTAGCCTGATCTTTGTTTGCCTGTGATGGCTTTACGCCGGGTGCCCGTAAAGCAAGGGGTTTACATCCTACACGACTTCCCGGATCAAGGATACGTATGGCGGTACTCAGGTGGTCAGGATAGTCGCCTATACCCCATCCTGTGTTGGTGGTTTCGATGTAATAGTATTTTTCACCCTGGTACTCGACCCCAGTTCCGTCTAGATCGCCATCGACTGCAAGCCCCACACCCATATGACCTTCCGGAGACAGCAGGATCGTTTCATACCCCATGCTTCTCAACAATGCTGCCAGCAAGATGGCAGTGTCTTCACAATCGCCGCCCTGTTCCACCAGTGTTTCTGCCGGATATCTTGGATATTCATATTTGCCGTCATCCCGATACCGAAAATGTTGCACGAAACTGGCTACAAACTCGACAGTTTCTTTCTGATTCAGCTTGTACTGCCTGGCCATTCGGTTTAGCTCCAGAGCAAAATCATCTGCCACATTCCTTCCGGGTGTCTCCTTCATGTACACGGTAAAATCGTTGTAATCACGTTTGATCTGCTTGTAATATTTGTAATCATCTGCATCAAAGGAGTATCGGAGGTTATACCGTTTACCTTCGAACTCCCAGAAATAGCTTTTTTCCAGAGTAGTTGCGTGCAGAGTTGTGGACAGCAACATCGTTGTGCCAATCAACAGGGTGCAGATGTATGTATTCATAAGGTGCATTTGAATGTATTAACCGATCAGAGTAGCATTTTTATTTATCATTCAAAAACTTTACCAATTTTTTAAGCATAACGCAATCAATCCTGAAAATATTTTCCAAATTGAACTAACCCATTCTAAATTTGTGCGCCGTGGGTGCTACGTATATTATTGAAACCATTCGCTGCAGGCTTCGTCCTCTGGAGCCTGATGACGCTGAAAAGATGTATGCATTAAACCTGGATCCGGAGGTGATCAGGTTTACCGGAGATGCCTCTTTCAGCAGTGTAGATGAAGCCCGGACCTTCCTAAAAGCATATGATCAGTATAAGAAGTATGGCATAGGCAGATGGGTGGTAGAGCGGAAGGAAGACAAAGAGGTGATAGGTTGGTGTGGACTGAAATTCCATCCGGACGATGATCTGTATGATATTGGATACAGGTTTTTCAGGAAGTACTGGGGCCAGGGCTACGCAACTGAAACAGCCGGAGCCTGTCTGCGATACGGCAGGGAGCAGCTTGGGCTAGCTGAAGTGTACGCCCATGCCATGACCGGCAATATTGCGTCGTGGAAAGTGCTGGAAAAACTTGGAATGAAGCGAATGGAGGAGATCATGATGGACGGTGAGCCGGCTTATCTGTATAAGGTACAATTCTAACCGGCCCAGTTTTCTCTGTCCAGACTTCTGAATTGTATGGCTTCTGCGAGGTGTTCAATACGTATATCAGAAGCGTCTGCAAGATCTGCTATCGTTCTGGCTACTTTCAGGATCCTGTCATAGGCTCTTGCTGACAAGCCCAGTCTTTCCATAGCTTTATTGAGCAGCATTTGACCTGGTTGATCTATCCGGCACCATTCACGCACAGCAGAAGAGGGAAGCAAAGCATTGGATCCATAACTACCTGATGCATATCTGTGTTCCTGGATCTCTCTTGCCCTTATGACCCTGTCTCTGATGGATGCACTTTTCTCTTCTTCTTTAACTGCGGTCAGTTCTTCAATGGCAACAGGTGTTACTTCCACATGCAGGTCAATGCGATCCAGTAATGGTCCTGAGATTTTATTGAGATATCGTTGTACGACACCCGGACCGCAAACACAATCTTTTTCCGGATGGTTGTAGTAGCCGCAAGGACAAGGGTTCATACTGGCGATCAGCATGAAGTTGGCGGGATAGTCAACAGAAAAGCGGGCTCTTGAAATGGTCACTTTCCTTTCTTCCATAGGTTGCCGGAGCACTTCAAGGGCATTTCGACGAAATTCAGGCAGTTCATCCAGAAAAAGAACTCCATTGTGTGCCAGGGAGATCTCTCCCGGTTGGGGATTATTTCCACCACCCACAAGAGCCACATCGCTGACAGTATGATGCGGCGAACGGAAGGGGCGATTATACATCAGTGAAGCACCGTGCCCCAGCTTTCCTGCCACAGAATGGATCTTGGTAGTTTCAAGAGCTTCATGGAGTGTCAGGGGTGGCAGGATGGTAGGCATTCTTTTAGCCAGCATGGTTTTTCCAGCGCCCGGTGGGCCGATGAGGATCACGTTATGTCCGCCGGCTGCTGCAATTTCCAGAGCCCGTTTGATATTTTCCTGACCTTTCACATCGCTGAAATCTACATCATGCTGACCAAGGTGGTGCATGAACTCATCGCGGGTGTTGATATGAACCGGTTCAATCTTCTTGATATCCATCAAGTGGTCAACCACTTGATTCAGGTGGGTAACGCCCAGCACATCAAGATTATCAACTATTGCCGCTTCTCTGGCATTTTGTTCCGGCAGGATAAAGCTTTTAAAACCTTCTTTTCTTGCCTGGATAGCAATGGGCAATGCTCCTTTTACGGGTTGAATCTGTCCATCCAGAGAGAGTTCGCCCATGATGAGGTAATCTTTGAGATGTGTATCAGGGATATTTCCGGTGCAGGCCAGCAGGCCGATGGCCATAGGCAGGTCATAACCGCTGCCTTCTTTCCGGATATCAGCCGGTGCGAGATTGAAGACATATTTTTTTCTTGGTATTCGAAAGCCGTTATGGCTTATAGCAGTTTCGATTCGCTGCCAGGCTTCTTTCACTGCATTATCGGGAAGGCCTACGATGAAGCTTTTCATCTCAGTACCGCCGGAGGTCATATTGACCTCAATAGTAATGGTATGTGCCTGCACGCCGTGCACGGCGCTGGCGAAGGTTTTAACTAGCATGCGGGTCAAGCATTTGGGCAAACTTACTCTATAGAGTTGATAAAAGCAGATATGAAAGAGTGGAAAAACAAAAAGCCCCGTCAAATGGACGGGGCTTTTTCAAAAATCGGCGACGACCTACTCTCCCGGATTACCTCCAGTACCATCAGCGCTGTGGGGCTTAACTTCTCTGTTCGGAATGGGAAGAGGTGGACACCCACGCTATAGTCACCATAGACTCATGCGGCATACGCCAATAAGTTTGACATGCGTTTGGAGTTGTATGAAACTCTGTTCAGTAAAAAAAATGAAAGCTTACGGGTAATTAGTACTGCTCGGCTTTGATGTTACCACCTTTACACCTGCAGCCTATCAACGTCGTCATCTTCAACGACCCTTAAAAGAGATCTCATCTTGAGGCGGGTTTCGTGCTTAGATGCTTTCAGCGCTTATCCCTTCCGAACATAGCTACCCTGCGATGCAGCTGGCGCCACAACAGGTACACTAGAGGTTCGTCCAATACGGTCCTCTCGTACTAGTATCAGCTCCTCTCAAATCTCTAACGCCCATAACAGATAGGGACCGAACTGTCTTGCGACGTTCTGAACCCAGCTCGCGTGCCGCTTTAATGGGCGAACAGCCCAACCCTTGGGACCTTCTCCAGCCCCAGGATGCGACGAGCCGACATCGAGGTGCCAAACCTCCCCGTCGATGTGAGCTCTTGGGGGAGATCAGCCTGTTATCCCCGGCGTACCTTTTATCCTTTGAGCGATGGCCCTTCCATGCGGAACCACCGGATCACTATATCCCACTTTCGTGCCTGATCGACTTGTTGGTCTCTCAGTCAAGCACCCTTATGCTATTGCACTCGAAGCACGGTTACCAAGCGTGCTGAGGGTACCTTTGAAAGCCTCCGTTACTCTTTTGGAGGCGACCACCCCAGTCAAACTACCCACCATGCACTGTCTCCCTCATTGAGGGGTTAGAATCCAATCAAATAAAGGGTGGTATTTCAAGGTTGACTCCACGACCACTAGCGTGACCGCTTCAAAGTCTCCCACCTATCCTACACATCATTTAACCGAATTCAATGCAAAGCTGTAGTGAAGGTGCACGGGGTCTTTCCGTCCCGTTACGGGTAATCGGCATCTTCACCGATGCTACAATTTCACCGAGCTCGTGGCCGAGACAGTGCTCAGATCGTTACACCATTCGTGCAGGTCGGAACTTACCCGACAAGGAATTTCGCTACCTTAGGACCGTTATAGTTACGGCCGCCGTTTACTGGGGCTTCAGTCGAGAGCTTCGCCTTGCGGCTTACCCCCTTCCTTAACCTTCCAGCACCGGGCAGGTGTCAGACCCTATACGTCATCTTTCGATTTAGCAGAGTCCTGTGTTTTTGCTAAACAGTCGCCTGAGCCATTTCACTGCGCCCTCATTGCTGAGGGACCCTTTATCCCGAAGTTACAGGGTTAATTTGCCGAGTTCCTTAGCCACGGATCACTCGAGCGCCTTAGGATTCTCTCCTTGACTACCTGTGTCGGTTTGCGGTACGGGCAACTATTATCTAAGTTTAGAAGTTTTTCTTGGGAGCCGGCTTGGGATCATTATCCACTCGCCCGAAGGTTTGTGGTACTGTCAGGCTTCAGCACTCCAGGCGGATTTTCCTACCCGGCGTATACCTAAACCCTTCAACGTGCACTTCCGTCCGCACGCAGATCTTACGCTTCTCCGTCACTCCATCACAATAATAGCTGGTTACGGAATATTAACCGTATATCCATCGGCATCACCTTTCGGCTTATCCTTAGGCCCCGACTAACCCTGATCTGATTAACATGGATCAGGAAACCTTAGTCTATCGGCGACCAGGTTTTTCACCTGGTTTATCGTTACTTATGCCTACATTTGCTTTTCCAGCCGCTCCAGCATGCCTCACGACACACCTTCAGTGCAACTGGAATGCTCCCCTACCACTCAGTAAAACTGAGTCCATAGCTTCGGTAGTATGTTTGATGCCCGTTTATTTTCCGCGCCGGATCACTCGACTAGTGAGCTGTTACGCACTCTTTAAATGAATTGCTGCTTCCAAGCAAACATCCTAGCTGTTATAGCAATCTGACAACGTTTGATCAACTTAACATACATTTAGGGACCTTAGCTGATGGTCTGGGTTGTTTCCCTCTCGGCGTGTGACCTTAGCACCCCACGCCTCACTCCCGGATAAAAGTTATAGCATTCGGAGTTCGTCAGGATTTGGTAGGCGGTGAAGCCCCCTAGTCCAATCGGTAGCTCTACCTCTATAACTATAGGTCCGAGGCTGTTCCTAAAAACATTTCGGGGAGTACGAGCTATCTCCCAGTTTGATTAGCCTTTCACCCCTACCCACAGGTCATCCGAGAACTTTTCAACGTTCACCAGTTCGGTCCTCCATTCTGTGTTACCAGAACTTCAACCTGCCCATGG
>Ga0209607_1000675_pt1:0-2500 | contig 29864 bp, 19 predicted proteins | sample AD_UKC117_MetaG_FD_184413 | JGI IMG/M metagenome (GOLD analysis project Ga0209607, IMG submission 184413) | Active sludge microbial communities of municipal wastewater-treating anaerobic digesters from Hong Kong - AD_UKC117_MetaG (SPAdes)... | ecosystem: Engineered > Bioreactor >... | reverse complement strand
TCCATTTACTGAAGACCATGCGGAAGAATGCCATGCTGATCAACACGGCACGTCAGGAAGTGGTCAATGAAGATGATATTGCCAGGATCATGGAGGAACGTTCTGACATCAGCTTTGTGAGTGATTTCATGCCTAAGTCAGACAAACTGCTTGACGAGTCAATGCGAAAGCGCTGGTTTGCTCCGGTCAAAAAAATGGGCGCCCAAACGGAAGAAGCAAATGTCAATGCCGGTATCGCGGCAGCAAAGCAGATCATTCGTTTCTTTGATTCAGGTGACCGAACATTTCAGCTGAACTGATCAAAGATATGTGTAGGTATAGGTGGATCCGTTCCGGAGATAGAATATCAATGTACCGGAGGTTCCACCTCTTTCTTTCACCTGTCCTTCAAATACGCATTTCAGTACGAATGACTTCCGATTGTTCGGCAGTTCATCCGGATACAAGGTAAGAATCAGTTTTCTTGTTGACCGGTCAAATGACTTTTCATATTTGGTGAACTTCAGGTGCTGCGTAGTCTGATCGAATTTTTGTTTTACCCCAAAAGAAAGATCTGCGTCTTTAAAGTCTGCCTCCCGGATCTCATCCTGCATAGTAACTCCAACATCAAAGGTCAGGATCATGCTGAAATCTTCCAGACAAAAACCTTCAGTTGGGCATCCGTCCTGCATGTCAAAATAGAACTCTCTTGTGGTGTGTATCAGGTCATCAGTGAGAACAGGTGCCAGACTGGCAGCCAGAAACAAAAGTACTTGCATGATCTCCAATATTAGTGGTGTAAAGCTATTGACATGTTTGCGGAGCAGTTAATTATGTCAAGAACGTTTGTACACCTGATTTTCGTATCTGACCCCGATAGTTGACAATGATTCCGCTATCTCAGAATTGTATCTTTGCAGCAAAATTTCCAGAAGATGTCGGTCATCAAACCATTCAAGGGGCTACGTCCCCGTCCTGAACTGGCTAAAGAGGTTGCCAGCAGACCCTATGATGTACTTAACAGTGAAGAAGCCCGAGAAGAGGCTGCGGGAAATCAATATTCTTTTTTGCATGTGTGCAAACCTGAGATCGACCTTCCTGAAGAAACTGACCACTATAGCCAGGAGGTATATGATAAGGGCAAGGAGAACCTTGCACAAATGATCCGGGAGGGCATTCTTATCCAGGACGAAACTCCCTGTTTGTATGCATACCGTCAGATCATGAACGGGCATGGTCAGGTGGGGCTTGTGGCCAATTCAGGCATTGATGATTATTTCAACGACATCATCAAAAAGCACGAGTTCACCCGTCCTGAAAAAGAGAATGACCGAATCAGGCATATGGCTACATTGTCATGCCATCCGGAACCGGTATTTCTGACCTATCCGGATGTAGATGAGATCACCCCGATCATGGAAGCGGTTGTGGCACGAAAAGCTGTATATGATTTCACATCGGAAGATGGCATCCAACACACTTTCTGGGTCATTGATGATGCATCTGAGATCAATGTGATCACAGAGATCTTCCGTGAGAAAGTTCCGTTCACCTATATTGCCGACGGTCATCACCGAAGTGCCAGCAGTGCCAAAGTAGGTCAGCAACTCCGGGAGGCTAATCCGGGTCATACCGGAGAAGAGGAGTTCAATTTCTTCCTGTCTGTACTCTTCCCATCCAGCCAACTGATGATCATGGACTATAACAGGCTGGTAAAAGACCTGAATGGCCATACTCCAATGGACTTTTTCAGGATGATTGCAGAACGTTTTGACATCAAGCATACTGGCACTGAACCCTACAAGCCTGAAGTACTCCATACTTTTGGGCTTTACTATGACGGGCATTGGTATCAACTCACTGCAAAGCCGGGAACCTATGATGATATGGATCCGATAAAATGTCTGGATGTAACTGTTCTGTCAGATCATTTACTTGACCCCGTATTGGGCATCAAAGACCAGCGAACAGACAAACGAATAGATTTTGTTGGTGGCATCAGAGGCCTGCATGAATTGGAAAAACGGGTGGACAGCGGAGAAATGAAGCTGGCCATTTCTCTGTTTCCGGTTTCCATTGATCAGTTGATCCATATTGCAGATTCCGGAAATGTGATGCCACCTAAATCCACCTGGTTCGAACCCAAGCTACGCAGCGGACTTATTGTGCATGCATTCTGATGTCTATTTGTGAATAAGCTGCACCGTATGCATGCTTTGATCACTTTTCAGGATCAGAATATATACTCCGGAAGGTAACCATCGGGTGTCTATAGTTGTAAAGGAGCCTTCTGCTGTGATCCATCCCTGCCTATGTATCTGACCAAATAGGTCTGTAATGATCCAGGATATTTCTTTATCAGTAGTGACATACAGGTCATTTTCAAATGGATTTGGCCAGACATGAATTGTACAATTTTCAGCCACACGAAGTACAGAATCTTCAGGCATGTTGAATGTAATGAGCGGCGATTCTGAAACAGTGCCTGCACATGCAAATTTGATCTTGTATTTGATCTGTT
>Ga0209607_1000672_pt1 | contig 29921 bp, 26 predicted proteins | sample AD_UKC117_MetaG_FD_184413 | JGI IMG/M metagenome (GOLD analysis project Ga0209607, IMG submission 184413) | Active sludge microbial communities of municipal wastewater-treating anaerobic digesters from Hong Kong - AD_UKC117_MetaG (SPAdes)... | ecosystem: Engineered > Bioreactor > Anaerobic >... | reverse complement strand
CATTCCGCGTTCATTGCCGCACCTCCTCTATAAATTTAGAGTCTCTAAAGAGGTCTTCTATAGTTATTAGACAATTTGATTAACGCTCAGTTCGTTGATAATGTAGGGATAATCGTTGGCAAGCCTATAAATGTTCCATCCGGCTTTGGAGAGCCAAAGACTCTAGGCTGTTCGATAGGATACCCGTCAATTTCGTTACAGGTTAAGTGAGTTACGACTTCGTCCCAATTGGCCCACAATGCTTCATATTCAAATGGCTTTGGAAAGAAATCAGAATCATAGAACTTAATGATGTGATTTTTTGCAAATTCTAGTGATTCTCTACTTAGCCTTGCCACTCAATTTCCCTCTGATTTGATACATAACGACTTCGTTCACCTGCCGTGCGCAGCACGGTCAGGTGCAATGTCCAGTTAGGCTGCTTGTCTAGGCAATGGGAGTTGAAATCTTCCGGCAACTACACCAGCTACGGTCAAGTCTTCGTCAAGCTTTTCCCATCTGAGTGCATGTCCGCCTACCTCTACCTGAACTTCTTTAAGCTGATTTTCAGAGGCTTGGCTGAGAATCTTAAAGCGATCAGCAGGGAAACCCACTATCCGTCCATCCGTTAATTCAAGATAAATCATCCGTTTCTTGGCCCAAGCTCTGATAGCGACAGGTTCTATTTCAACGATTGTGGTATTCATGGTATTTATTAATCAAGGTTTGCCTATTTTCAAATACAAGTCTTTCAATTTCTCGTAAATCATGGGGAGGTACACCGCGATTACGAGCTAAGGCTACAGGGACAAGCCAAAACTTACATTCACCACTGGAACAGCGTACATGAATGTGAGGAGGTTCGTCTCCTTCATCTGAGTAAAAGTGGAAGCGAAAACTTCCAATTCTCAGAACTGTTGGCATATTTATCCTGCTTCGATAGAAGTTCGGGGCCGCACCTTGCCGTACTTCAAATCAACCACAACACTCAATGGCGCGGACTCCGGTGCAGCGGCCAGTTAGGCTTGGCTGAATGTTGGGTTGCCAAAAGGGCGGCAACCCAACCTACGATGCTCAGCCGCCGCGAGCGTAGCGAGCGGTCGGCTGGAGGCGCATGTTAAGCAATTGTGTGTATTCTTTGGTTGCATCCGACCCGGTTCAAGGCATGCGTCGGGCACGATGAGGCCGTGCCCGACCTACCCGGCTTTTGCGCTTCGTCCAGGCGACGGGGAAAATGTCCACCGTTCGCCGCCGTCCAACCCACTCATAATAACTGAACTAAACCAGCACCATAACAATAAGAGTGTAAAATCAGCAGGCGCTTGGGCTGAATCAGGGATTCGAATGAAACCGTCTGCGGCATCCTGGTTGCTGCATTGCCTGTTCCCGCCATCATGAACCCAAAAAGTAGCAAAGACAGGAACACAATGGCTTGCGCATAGAAGGGAGTTTCTTGGATTGGGTTAGGTTTTCTGATCGCTGGAGCGTGGATCACCGGGCAAATATATTCCGGTGAGTCTATGAAACGCATCAGAGGCGCGAGGTCCAGCCTGGCCATCCACTTTCACGTAAATTCCAGGCAGGGTGTTCATAAAACGTTGCAGCGCCTCAATCCAGAGCGAGGCGGCGCTTTCATCGTAGCGCAGTAATGGTTCATCAAGCAGCTCCTCTGAATGATCGAATGCAATCAGGCCACGTTCCACCAAGCGCCGCAGCAGCACTGCTGCACCACAATGCTGGGCAACGCCAGTCTCGCTCCAGCTATCGTCGGTAACGTACTTGCCATGAGTATAATGGGTTGAGTAATTCCATAAATAGGGCGAGGGAACTTCAGGATGGTGCAGGCGATAGCCCCAACCGCCCCGTCCTTCCAACAAAAACAGGATGCTGGCGATGCTCCAATCCTGGCAAAGATCAAAGTGATATAGCCGTAAAGCATCAATAGCGCTGTCCTCCCAGCGAAAGGGCGGCTCGCCTTCGACGGGTCGCCCATCCGGCAAGTGCCGGGTGCGCTCGGTCAGTGGATCGCCGTTATGCAGGTGAACATTGAAATCGCGACCTGCATCGGCTTCATGCAGCACGGCGACAACAAACCAGGGTATATTCAGCCGCTCACCCACGCTTTGATAGCGCTTCCGTTCCGTTATCAGGACGTTCGCGATTTTGTCTACCTCGGCAGCCCGTTCCGGGTGAATCACGCAGGTCATGAACAATTGCTGATAGTCGTGGCGTACTTCATCGGTCAGCACGATGCGGCTCATGGTCAAATCTCACTCCAGGGAGTTGGAAACAGGGAACAGGGAACAGGGCGCTCCTCTGGCTAAATCTGGTTCAGGCTAGACGCCCGCGGAGCGCAATGCCAGCTTGACCGCAACTAGCACCCCAAAAATAAACAGCAAAGTCATAATCAATCCGACCAGAATGTAATGAATTGGACGGCCATGCTGGAAATCCCGCTCGCGGTTTTTCTCGCTTTGCACCCCGAAGAACGCCGACAGTACACTGAGGACGATGCTCAGCGGCCCGGTCGAACGACTATTGGATGGAGGATTGGAATGATCGCTATCAGGCTTGGAAGGCATCGGATTTCTCGCAGGTAAACTCTAGTAAATTAAAGGGTTGGTGACGGTGCAGCCTATTGCGCTGTCCGGGTAAAACAGGCGCTTTCGTCACAGTTCCCACCGGCTTTTTCAATATTGCCAAGTCATTTTGCCATTATGCCAGCCAAATGGCCTTTGCTGTCACCCAGCGTCATGAATTCCCCAATGGCCTGTTAGCAGAATCGCGCGATGAGTCTACGACATTAGGTCGGTAACGGTCTGTCAGGCGCCTATCAGTCAGAACCCATACCCATTGGGCGATGTCATTGAGATTATTCGTGACGCAGTCAGCATGACACGTTGAACTCCTATTCCTGAAGGAACCCATGCAATGAAACTCGAACTTTTTTGCAAAAAACTCGCGATCCATCACTGGGTCATTGGTCTGATGTTTGCGCTGACCTGGAATACCGTTATCGCTGCACCGCCTTCTCAGACCGCTTCGGAAATCGAACGCGCCCTGAGCGGCGCTTCAGACTCTGCACAACCCGGTCTGCAACTGCGTGGAGGGCCAGGTTCCGGCAGTCCAGGTTTGGGGAGATTGCGGGGTCCAGCCGGTATCGTCGATGATCCCGTACCGGTTCAAGCGGCGCCGTCTCCGCCGGTCAAGCCAGCAGCAACCATGAATTATCCAGATCTGATTCGGGATCGTCCCAAAATTGCGGCCTTGATCCATTTTGATTCGAACTCCGCACGCATCCGCGATGACGCCTACCCACTTTTGAATGAGTATGTGGCGGCTTTACAAAGCCCCACGCTGGCTAACGCCATGCTGCTGATTGCCGGTCATACCGATGCTGCCGGTTCTAATAAATATAATCTAATATTATCCGGAGAGCGGGCGCAGGCAGTCAGGGCGTATCTGATTGAACATGGAGTTTCCCCCGATCGGCTGATCGCCAAAGGGTATGGGGAAGCATATCCCGTTGCGTCGAACGCTACAGAGACTGGCCGCGAGGAGAATCGCCGGAGCGAGTTTATTCGTTTGGATGTATCAACCAGAGTCAGTCCATAAGTGTGGAAATGCGGTAAAAATCATGTTGAATACCGACTGATGTTGATATTCACTATCAATTAACTAGAAATAAGCTTGCCAATTCACTTTCGTAGGGGCGCACAGGCGCTCGCCTACACCGGTGCGAGGAGGAAGGACGTATGGCTCACGGTGAGCGCCACTATGGCGTGGTATTGCTACTGGTTGGCGTTCTGACGCTGTGGGGATGTGCTACTGGAGGAAATAGACGTTCGACGGCCGCTCCCGAAGGTTTGCCGGTTGGAACACGGATTGCCTTGCCGGAAGACGCCAAAGCTTTGGGTGATGTCGCCTGCGAGTTTTACAAATCCGGTAGCGACGAGGGTCTGGAACAGTTCGAGGTCCGTTGTCCGGGTTGGGAGCGCCCTGCTGGACAGGTCTGGCGGGGAAACCTCCCCCGGCCAGCAGCGCAGTGGGAAGAGCGGTTTCTCAATCAAGGCGCGCTAGCTAAAACCGTGCAGACCGAGGCGGATTGCGGCGATCCGGAATCAACGCGCATCTTGAACGAGCAACCTGCCTATCTGCGTCGCTGCACCAGTTACAATGGCGGCTTCCCCTACTTGCTCATCGCGGCGGGCGTCGATAATCGTGCTTTCATCCTCTGGGGGCCGGCCCATCTTGCGCCCTTGTTCGAGAGCTTTATCCAAGCATCGCTTCGCGGAACAGCACAGGAAACGCTGCCTGGCAGTCGGTCGCAATTGATCGCTCTGGCTGAACAGGCCATTGCTCCGGAAGGTCGATCGATTGGCCTGGAGGATATGGGACAGTTCACCGCTCTGGATGAACTGAGCACCTTGTATAACTCGGCGAAAAATCATCAGCGCGCCCTTGAACTTGCGCAACGCGCCCTGGAAATTCACGAGCGCATCAAAGGCGCCAACCATCCGAGCGGTGGTTATCTGGCGGCGCGGATAGGGCGTGAACTCAGCCGCTTGCAGCCGGGCGCAGCGGAGGCCATGTTCCAACGCGCTGAACCCTTGGTCAAAGCCTCGGCCGATGCCTCAGACTGGCCGGAGTTGCTGGTTTATTGGGCCTGGTACGCCCTGGATCGGGGCGAGGAAGCGCGCGCTGAACAGTACGCGCAGCAATCGTGGGAACTCAGCCAGGCGGCGGCGGCGCGCTCCCAACAAGGCGCCATGAATCCGCGCATCGCTCATTCCCTCATTGGCGTCGGCGATGTCTATGTTGAGCTGGGCAAACTGGCGGAAGCGGAAGCCGCTTACTCACAAGCGCTCACGATTTTCGATACGGTGCGGGGCGGCGACTATCACTGGGTGGGCCAAAGCCACCAGCGCCTAGCGGAAGTTTATCGCCGTCGCCAAGCCTATGGACAGGCCCGTGACCATGCTCAAGCGGCAGTTGAATTAAGCCGCGCTTTGTTTGGCGAAGGCCGGGCATTGGCCGAAGCGCTGATGACCCAGGCCCAGGTCGAACGATCTGCGGGTCAACCTGAGCGCGCTTTGGAACTCTGGCGTGAGACCCGGCGAATGCTGCTGAGCGATCCGACGGCGTTAGCCCAAATGCAGACGCAGGACGTGGAAGGCTACCTCGAATTATTGTTTGAATTGATTGACAGCAATGCTGCTGGCGACCAATCCGCCTTGCTGGATGAGGCGTTTACGGTCTCGCAATTGGGCCAGACTCCAGCGGCTGGGCGGGCGGTGACCCAAGTCGCGGCGCGTCTGGCCGAGACCGATCCCGAGGTGCGGGAAACGGCGCGGGCGTTGCAGGATGCGTTAAAAGCCCGACAGGATATTCAATATGAATTAGGCGTGGAGCAGAGCAGGCCCTTTCTGGAGCGGGATACGGCCAAAGAGGAAGCGCTCAAGGCCAAATTGCGCACAGCGGCGGAGGAATACGCGCTTCGCGAACAACAACTACAGGCCCGGTTCCCGCGTTATGGCCGCTTGGTCACCCCCACGCCGCTGAATGCAGCGGAAGTGGCGAAGTTGTTGCGGAGCAATGAAGCGCTATTGCGGGTGCTGCCGGGGCAACGGGAAACCTGGGTGTTTCTGGTGAAAGCCGATGGAACTTTGCGGGGCGCAGCGGTGAAAGTGCCCGCGCCGCAGCTCACTGTCGAGGTAGAACGTTTGCGCGCTGGGGTCAACGCCAGTTCTGGCCGCTTGCCTGATTTCGATCTGCTCCTCGCCTATCAGCTCTACCAACAGCTGCTCGGTCCGTTGGAATCGGCGCTGGTTGGAGTCGAGCATTTAATCGTGGCGCCCTCTGGAGCGTTGCTTAGCCTGCCACCCGCGCTATTAGTGCGTCGGCCTCCCGATCCTGGCGACTACCGGCAAGCCGCCTGGCTGGTGCGCGACATGGCCTTTAGCCTGCTGCCTTCGGTGGTTGCTTTGGAGCAATTCCGTCAGGTTGCCGGTTCTTCGCAGGCGCGTTTGCCGTTCATCGGTTTTGGCGATCCGGTCTTTTCAACTGGATCGGCGGGTACGTTGCGCGGTGGCGGCAGTAATGTCGATCAAGTGGTTCAGAATTGCCAGTTTGACGCCAAAGCGCTCAGTCAGTTGCCGCAACTTCCGGAAACGGAAGTTGAGTTGCGTACTCTGGCGCGCACCTTGGGCGCCAGACCGGAGCAAGCAGTTGTGCTGGGTCAACAAGCTACAGTTTCTGCAGTTGAGACCCGCAATTTGCAGAATTACCGGATCATCGCTTTTGCCACTCATGCCCTGCTGCCCGGCGAACTCGATTGCTTAAAGGAACCCGCGCTGGCGTTGACGCCACAGGCAGCGGCGCAGGGGGAGGATAATGGGCTGCTCAGCGCCAGCACGATTGCCAGTCTGAAACTGGACGCCGAATGGGTCTTATTGTCAGCCTGTAACACGGCGGGCGGCGGGAGCGGGCGTCTGCGCGGCGAAGGATTATCGGGGTTGGCAACGGCGTTTTTCTACGCAGGTTCAAGAGCATTGCTGGCTTCTCACTGGTATGTGGTTTCGGAACCGACAGTTTTCTTGACCACGCACACCTTTGACGCTTACCAAAAATCGCCAAGTATGGGAAGGGCTGAAGCATTGCGGCAGGCGCAATTGGCCCTGCTGGAGCAACCCAACATGGCGCATCCGATCTTTTGGGCGGCGTTTACCTTGATTGGGGAAAGTAGTCCCTTGCAATAGCGTTTGTTAAACAGGGGGAGGTTGCTATTAAAAGCAACCAATGAGCACTACCCGTGATAAAGGCAGCATCACCATGAATAATCGATCATTACAGCACTGTGGGTTTTGGGTTAAGGCCGTTGCGTTGATGCTCGCCGGTCTCTTTTTGATTTTCTTGCCAGACTGGGGAATTAATCTGAGGGCGCAAACCTCTGGGGCGGGTCTAACCCCTGCTACGATCGATTTTGGACAAGTCGCCGTTGGTACAACCAGTTCACCGCAAACCGTGACGCTGACTAATAATGATCCTCAATTGCCTGTTGCAGTTAATAGCATTACTGCAACAGGCAATTTTTCTGCAAGTGGGTGTCCACTTTCTCTTCCTCCATCGTCATCTTGTAATATCAGTTTGACTTTTTCACCGGGAGCTATTGGACTACAAACTGGACTGTTAACTGTAGTCGTTGATACATGTTCTGATGGTTGCATTGAAAGCTTAACTACGCGCCTAACGGGAAATGGCGTTGCGCTGTTAGTCGCTTTGGACGACACCGCCACCACTACCGCTGGCGCACCGGTCACCATCAACGTACTGGCCAATGACACCGGCACCGGGTTGACGGTGACGCAAGTCAGCGCGCCCGCGCATGGCAGCGCGGCGATCAGCGGCACTGCCGTCACCTATACGCCCGCCGCGAACTTCGCCGGAACCGACACCTTCATCTACACCCTCACCGACAGCTTCGGCCAAACGGACACGGCGACGGTGACAGTGACGGTCAATCCGCCGAGGCCGATTGCGGTGGATGATACGGCTATCACCGAGGCGGTCACGCCGGTCACGATTAATGTGCTGGCCAATGACACCGGCGCGGGGTTGACGGTGGCCCAGGTAAGCGCCCCGGCGAACGGCACGGCTATGATTAGCGGCAATACTGTGATCTACACGCCAAATCCCACCTTTGTTGGCGGCCTTGACAGCTTCACGTATACGATCATCGACAGTTTCGGCCAGAGGGCTGCCGCCACTGTCACAGTAGATGTGATTCCGCCGATCATAAATGCAGTCGATGACACGGCGACCACGGCGGCGACCACGCCAGTCACGATTAATGTGCTGGCCAATGACACCGGAACCGGGTTGACGGTGACGCACGTCAGCACGCCCGCGCATGGCAGCGCGGCGATCAGCGGCACTGCCGTCACCTATACGCCCGCCGCGAACTTCGCCGGAACCGACACCTTCACCTACACCCTCACCGACGGCTTCGGCCGGACCGCCACTGCGACGGTGACAGTGACGGTCAATCCGCCGAGGCCAATTGCGGTGGATGATACGGCCATCACCGAGGCGGTCACGCCGGTCACGATTAATGTGCTGGCCAATGATACCGGAACCGGGTTGACAGTGACGCAAGTCAGCACGCCCGCGCATGGCAGCGCGGCGATCAGCGGCGCTACGGTCAGCTATACCCCGGCAGCGAACTTTGCTGGAACCGACACCTTCACCTACACCCTCACGGATAGCTTCGGCCAAACCGCCACCGCGACGGTGACGGTGACGGTCAATCCGCCCGGATTGAATGCCGTCAATGATACCGCCAGCACGGCGGCAGGTACGCCGGTCACCATCAACGTACTGGCCAATGACACCGGCACCGGGTTGACGGTGACGCAAGTCAGCACGCCCGCGCACGGCAGCGCGGCGATCAGCGGCACTGCCGTCACCTACACGCCCGCCGCGAACTTCGCCGGAACCGACACCTTCACCTACACCCTCACCGACCGCTTCGGCCGGACCGCCACCGCGACGGTGACGGTGACGGTCAATCCGCCCGGATTGAATGCCGTCAACGATGCGGCCACGACCCCGGCCAGTACGCCGGTTGCCATCAACGTGCTGGCCAATGACACCGGAACCGGGTTGACGGTGACGCAAGTGAGCGCACCGGCGAATGGCAGCGCGGTCATCAACGCCAATGCGGTGACCTACACCCCCAACGCCGGGTTCGCCGGCACCGATAGCTTCACCTATACCGTCACCGACCGTTTCGGCCAAACCGCCGCCGCGACGGTGACGGTGACCATCAATCCGCCAGGGCTGAATGCGGTCAACGATGCGGCCACGACTCCGGCCAGTATGCCGGTTGCCATCAACGTGCTGGCCAATGACACCGGAACCGGGTTGACGGTGACGCAAGTCAGCACGCCCGCGCATGGCAGCGCGGCGATCAGCGGCACTACGGTCAGCTATACCCCGGTAGCGAACTTTGCTGGAACCGACACCTTCACCTACACCCTCACCGACAACTTTGGCCAAACCGCGACCGCGACGGTGACGGTGACGGTCAATCCGCCCGGATTGAATGCCGTCAATGACACGGCGACGACAGCCGCCAGTACGCCGGTCACCATCAACGTGCTGGCCAATGACACCGGAACCGGGTTGACGGTGACGCAAGTGAGCGCACCGGCGAATGGCAGCGCGGTCATCAACGCCAATGCGGTGACCTACACCCCCAACGCCGGGTTCGCCGGCACCGATAGCTTCACCTATACCGTCACCGACCGTTTCGGCCAAACCGCCGCCGCGACGGTGACGGTGACCATCAATCCGCCAGGGCTGAATGCGGTCAACGATGCGGCCACGACTCCGGCCAGTATGCCGGTTGCCATCAACGTGCTGGCCAATGACACCGGAACCGGGTTGACGGTGACGCAAGTCAGCACGCCCGCGCATGGCAGCGCGGCGATCAGCGGCACTACGGTCAGCTATACCCCGGTAGCGAACTTTGCTGGAACCGACACCTTCACCTACACCCTCACCGACAACTTTGGCCAAACCGCGACCGCGACGGTGACGGTGACGGTCAATCCGCCCGGATTGAATGCCGTCAATGATACCGCCAGCACGGCGGCAGGTACGCCGGTCACCATCAACGTACTGGCCAATGACACCGGCACCGGAGTGACGGTGACGCAAGTCAGCGCGCCCGCGCATGGCAGCGCGGCGATCAGCGGCACTACGGTGAGTTATACCCCGGCAGCGAACTTTGCTGGAACCGACACCTTCACCTACACCCTCACCGACAACTTTGGCCAAACCGCGACCGCAACGGTAACGGTGACGGTCAATCCGCCCGGATTGAATGCCGTCAATGATACCGCCAGCACGGCGGCAGGTACGCCGGTCACCATCAACGTACTGGCCAATGACACCGGCACCGGATTGACGGTGACGCAAGTCAGCACGCCCGCGCATGGCAGCGCGGCGATCAACGGCGCTGCCGTCACCTACACGCCCGCCGCGAACTTCGCGGGGAGCGACACCTTCACCTACACCCTCACCGACCGCTTCGGCCGGACCGCCACCGCGACGGTAACGGTGACGGTCAATCCGCCGAGGCTGACCGCGGTGAATGACACCGCCAGTACGGCGGCGGGTGCGCCAGTCGCCATCAACGTACTGGCCAATGATATCGGAACGGAACTGACCCTGGTGGACGTCAGCGCTCCGTCCAACGGCAGCGCGATCATCGCTGGTAACGGCGCCGTCACCTACACGCCCGCCGCGAACTTCGCCGGGACCGACGCCTTCACCTACACGATCACCGACCGCTTCGGCCAGACCGCTACTGCTACCGTGAGTGTGCGGGTTACGCCGCCGAAGTTGGACGCCGTGGACGATACAGCCACTACTCCAGCCAGAACGCCTATCACCATTTCTGTACTAGCTAATGATGTGGGCGAGGGATTAGCCATCATCCAGGTCGGCGCACCTGCTCGTGGCGGCGCAACACCCAATGCAGACGGTACGATCGCCTACACGCCCGCCGCGAACTTCGCCGGGACCGACGCCTTCACCTACACGATCACCGACCGCTTCGGCCAGACCGCCACCGCGACAGTGCGGGTTACAGTCATTGCGCCGGCGCTCGAAGCGCTGGATGATGCAGTCACTACCACGACCCGTGCGCCCGTATCCATTGCGGTGTTGGCTAATGATATTGGTACGAACTTGACTGTCATCCAGGTCAGCAGTCCAGCGCATGGCAGTGCGGCAGCTGGCGTGGACAGCGCGATTAACTACACGCCATCGCCCAACTTCATCGGTACGGATTCCTTTACTTACACCATCACCGATGGCATCAGCACGGACTCAGCGACCGTCACTGTCGAAGTGACGCGCAGTAAGAAAGAGGTCCAGCAACTCCTCGAAGACGCCACCGATGATCCTGCGGCAAAGACCGTGGGACGCGCCATTGGCGGGCTATGCTTCGATCGATCGGCAGGCGCCAGCTTCCTGCGAGATTGTGATGCGCTTATCAACGCTGCTGAAAGCGGTGACCCCAAGGTCGGTTCCGCTTTGGAGCAAATCACGCCCAAGAGTCTGAGCACCGCCATTGATGCCTCGCAGACCAGTGTACAGTCCCAGATGTTGGGCATTCGAACTCGCATGGCTGCATTACGCGCGGGGGTGATGGGTATTAATATCGACCAGTTGAATATCCAGCGCGGTGGATGGACGCTTTCCGGCCCGGATTTGCGCTATTTATTGGCCAGCACTGGAGACGAGGCCGGGGTGCCGAGCGTCAATGAAGGCTTTATGGAATCAGGCCCCTTTGGCGTGTTTGTCAGTGGCGCCATCAATCTCGGAGGGCGGGATGAAACCACAAATCAAACCGGATTTGATTTCAGGACCCTTGAACTGACGTTGGGCGCTGATTATCGATTTAGCGACCAGTTCATCCTGGGCGTCGCCCTTTCCTACACGTCCATTGATACCGATATCGATAGCAATGGTGGTTATCTGGATACCCGAGGTCTGGGCCTGACCTTGTACGGAGTCTATTACCCTTCCGACCGGTTCTACGTCGAAGGGATGGTCAATTATGGCCGGAACGATTATGACCAACGGCGCAACGTCGCCTATGAGTTGCAAAATGCCGATGTTAAGCAAGGCTTTGATAGCAGCTACGAAGGGCGGCAAGTGTTTGCTGATCTAGGCGTTGGCTATCAATTCACACGCGGCAACTTGACTTTCGGTCCCGAAGCCCATCTAAGCTATCTCGACATGCAGGTTGATCCCTTCCAGGAACAGGTATCGGGTAATAATCCGGGTTCGGGCTGGGCGGTGGCCATAGATCAGCAAAATCTGCAATCACTGGTTTTCAGTTTGGGTGGGAGAGCCAGCTATCTATTTGACCAATCTTGGGGAACATTGGAGCCACAGTTCGAGTTTAGCTGGTTGCACGAGTTCAAGGATAACAGCCGGGTGGTGAGTGGCCGTTTCGTGGAAGGCGCAGCAGTCCCCGATAATATCTTCCAGATATTTACCGACCCGGTAGACAAGAACTATTTCAGATTTGGTCTTGGGTTGCAGGCGCGGTTTAATCAAGGGCCATCTATCCTGATCCAATATCGCACCTTGTTCGACTATGAACATCTTGAGATGAATACGATTTCAACGCAGTTGCGATGGGATTTTTAACGCAGCGCGTTGGGCGAGTATGGGGGAATGTGTTCAATACTCCATGAGTAACGATTGATGTCCTATCCTGATAATGCGAAGCCTTACGGCAATAAAGATATTGCGATAGACAATATCATCAAGGTTATTGATACGGTTCCTGTTATTCCTGGCTATAAGGTTGAAAAACTGATTAGCGGGGGCGCTATGGGCCAAGTGTATTTGGCAATCCAGGAAGCCCTCGAACGCCCAGTCGCGATCAAGGTGATTAATCCTTCCCTGAGCGTTGACGCTACATTTCGTCAGCGTTTTCTTAAAGAAGGAAAAATCGTTGCTCGTCTCAGGCATCCGCATATTCTGACGATTCACGATATTGGGGAATGTCTGAACCAGTACTACATGGTCATGGAGTATGTGGAAGGCGGCACGTTAAAGAATCGTATTCAAAAAGGCTTGTCCGCAGAACAAGCTGTTAATATTCTGCGGCAACTGGCCGGCGCTCTGGGCCATGCCCACCATCAGGGTTTTGTTCATCGAGATATTAAACCCGCTAATATCCTGTTTCGTGATGATAGTAATGCAGTGCTCTCGGATTTTGGCATTGCCAAGGCTTTTGAAGACACGGCCCCTCTTACCGCAACGGGCCTGGCGATTGGCACGATCCTTTATATGAGTCCCGAGCAGGCTCAAGGTAAAGTGCTTGATGGTCGTAGCGATCTGTATTCTCTCGGTTTAGTATTCTTTGAGATGCTCACTGGATACCGCCCCGATCGAACTCCGGATGGCGCAACAGAATCCTTGCCGACAGAATTCAATCACTATCAGGGTATTTTGGACAAGTTGCTGGCGCGCAGTCCAAATGATCGCTTTAAGACAGCCGAACAACTCATCGAGGCTCTTGACGGTATTAGCGAAAGCAAGAATAAAAATAAAGATAACGTAATTGATCAAAAAAACGATAAAACCATCGTTTTATCTCAAGCAAGGAAGGAGAACAAAGTCAATCATCAATTCAGACTCAAAAAATATTTCATTGGTATTTCTCTTTTAATCGTCGTTATTGTTTTACTCGCTGGATTGGGATACTTTTTGAAGCAGCGCTCACTCGATGATATCCTTCCCATCGAGATTTCGTATTCTTATAAGCCAGCGGATCAGCTTAATTTCCGTCCATTGCTGAATAGCGGAGTGATGCGCTCCGGAGATTACTACCAGATTCATTTTACGCCCAAACAGCACGGCTATGTCTATATTTTCCAAATCGACAGTAGCGGAGGGGTTTATCGTCTATTTCCAGCCGACAGTAGCAATCCTTCGCAAATGGCAGCTAATGCAAACCCCGTACAGGCAGGCGTAACTTACTTCATGCCGGCCCAGGATGAAGCGTTCCAACTGGATGACCAAATTGGTCAGGAACAAATCCACGCTTTGGCTTTCCACAATCGTAATGCTGACTTGGAGGATGAATATACAGCGCTGGTTGAAGCGCGTCGCTCAGAGGACCCGTCGCGAATCCAGGAAGCGCAAGCCCGGTTGACTGATGGCTTGCAGAAAACCCAAGTGGGCGCTATGCCCGTGTTAAATTTCAAACATACAGCGAGAGGCAGTCATGATCTATAAGCTCTGTTGGTTCAATTCCTTGCCATTAATCGTTGGCAGCTTGTTGTTAAACGTCACGGGTGTTGTGAACGCGGCCGAACCTGCATCCGAAACCGACCTGACAACCCGAGGACCGGCTGGAACGGTCAAGATCACTCCTCAACCGGGCGATGCAACCCCGAAACCGGCGTCAATGCCCCCCACACCTCAAGCTGCTGAGGTCAAGCCGCTAAACTTTAAAGTGAATTATGTTTACCGTCCCGGTGGCCAAGGCGCTTTGAAGCCACTGGTCGAGGGGAGCGCGCTAAATTCCGGCGATCATTACAAGGTCCAGTTTACTCCCGAGGAAGACAGTTATGTTTACATCTTCCAGGTTGATAGCAGTAAGGCAATTTTTCAGCTCTTCCCAATGCGGGATTTTGGAGGCGTCAGAGTTGACAATTTCAATCCAGTGAAAGCCGGCGTTGTTTATCATCTGCCCGCCAAGGACAAATCCTTCCAGCTCGATAATAACGTGGGTTCGGAAAGTATTCTCTTTCTAGCGTTCCGGCAACGCAATCAAGCGCTGGAAGAGCAATATGAGGCGTTGATCAAGGCCCGGATGTCAAAAGATAAAACGACAGAAAATAACCTGCAGACAGCTATTAAAAGCAATTTCAAAACCCGGGGATTGGCTGGTATTGTGGACGATCCCCAGAAAAAAACCGCTACAGTGACATGGACGTCAACGGAATCCTTTACTGTGCCGGTCCGGCATTTAAATAATTTATGCGCTGACTGCATTAGCATGATCACTTTTGAGCATCATTGATCAAGAGGTTAAGTGATCCTAACATTGTGCATTTTCTGATGGTGGACGGTATAAAAACATGTTCCTCAGTCTGTTCTTTGGTCTGGTCATCGGTTTTTCACTCGGTTTAACGGGCGGAGGCGGCTCCATCTTTGCGGTGCCGTTGCTGGTTTATGGTCTGCATACACCGGCCCATCAAGCCGTGGTCATTTCACTGGCGGCGGTTGGCGCAACCGCATTCGGCGGTGGATTGGCCCGGTTGCGCGATGGCGATGCCGAACCGCGCACCGCCATTATTTTTGGTCTGTCCGGCATCATGGGCGCGCCACTGGGCGCTTGGCTGAATCCGCGTTTTCCAGCAACCATTCTACTGGCGGGCTTTGCGTTGCTAATGCTGGCGGTGGCATTCCGCATGTGGCGGCAAGCCAGCCGTTACCCCGAGGAAACCCGACTGATTCGCGCCAACGGTCACACCGACGGCGATAATGCTGGACCGGCTTGTCGCTACGATCCTGGCGGCCGCTTGCAATTCACTTCGCGCTGCGCCCTGCGTCTAGCCGTAGCGGGAACGTTGACCGGCTTGCTGTCGGGTCTGTTTGGGGTGGGCGGCGGGTTCCTCATCGTACCGGCGCTGGTCATGCTGGCCTCGCTGCCCATGCGACGGGCGGTCGCTACGTCGCTTTGGGTGATTGCCATCATCAGTGCTATTGGATTTCTGTCCCATCTCGCGGTCGGACATCACCTGAACGTCGGCATCACTCTTCCTTTTGTTTTTGGCGGACTGGGCGGCATGGCGCTGGGCATCGCCGTGGGGCGGTATATCGCGGGGCCAATGTTGCAGAAACTGTTTGCCGGCATGGTCGTGGTAGTGGCCGTGTTTATGTTGAGTAATCTGCTTTTATTTCCCCATTGATTGAAACGATTACCGCTGGATCGCGGTCATGCCTGCCTTTCGCTATCTATTAAGTGGTTGAAAACTGTCCTCATCCCCAACCTCCTCTCCCCGTAGGAGAGGAGAGTTTTATACAGGCGACGTTAACGATTAACCCGATAAATGACCAACGTGCCGCTGACTTCGTGGCTAACCAGCAACAAGGGATGGCCATCGGGACTTTCGCTGGCCGGCACGAAGGCCAAACCTTCCGGCGAGACATGTCCTGGGTTATAGGCCCATTGCTGGAAGATCGGTTTGGCTGGATTAGTCACATCGTAAACCATGACCCCGCCTGCGCGCTCCAGACCGATAAAGGCATAGGTGCGCCCCCCCGCATCGCCAACGACCACGCCCTCTGGCTCAGGCCCCTTGTCGTCACTGCGGCCTTCACTGTCCGGATTGATCCAGACGCCATTCTTTTGCGTATTGCGCTCAAAATCCGCAGCGCTGTCAAACACCAACCGGCCCTCGCTGCTCCAGATGCTGAATGACCGTCCGCCAAAACTATACAACGCGCTGAAGACGCCATCGCCATCGGGATCACCGTTCGCGGTCGTGATCTTGAGCCGGCCCAACTGATCTTCGCGCTGAAGGACGTCAATATTCGCAAAGTAGAGCGGATCAAGCGTTACATCGCCTACGCGGGTCTCCTCGGAGTAGCCGGAATAGTCGCGGGCATCGCCTTCGTTGGCGGTAACAAGGTAAGTTTCGCCATTCACTGTAAAGTTGGCGATCCCGTCCGGCTGATACATGCCCACGACCGGCCAATAGGCCAGATGCGGACCGCCATCCCGGTCGCTGGCGTCGATCATCTGCTTCTTGATGGTTATCAGACCCAATTGCACTGGCGCCAGAGGGTTTTGAAAATTCAGGAATCCATCAAGACGAATAGGTTTATCGCTTAAGCCAAAATCATTGTCGTTAAGCACTGCCAAGACGATTTCCTCGTCGTTTTCGCCGACCAACGCCAATCCTTCCGGTTTGTCGTTAGGCAGATAACCAAGCGCGGCTAAATCGACGACCAGGGTCTTGCGTGCGGTAACGATGCCGGCGGTGGCCAGATCAGCGGCGCTCATCGTTTCCAGCGCCCCCCCCGGACCGACGATGTCATTGGACAGCGTTTCCAGATTGGTAGCCCCATTCAAGTCAAGGCGAAAGATATACTTGCTGGATGTGGCGTCCGAACCGGAATCGCGTTCCAACACCAGAAAGCGACCGCCGCCCAGCGCCACAGCGTCGCCGATCTTGTCTGTAAGATTGCCCTTGGACCAGGGGCCAACCTTGTATTCCATCGGGTAAACATACTGGGCTACCGTGCGCTGGCGCTTCGTGTCGAACACCACGACCCGGCTCCAGCGACTGGCCTTGCTGTTAGCGTCGTCTGTAGTATCCGGATTATCAAGGGGACTTTGCAGAAAAGCGTAAAGCAGACCGCCAGCGTAGGCGATGGCCTCAAAACCGCGATTGATGCGGCGTTGCCCTAGTTCTGCGGGTAGAGCGGAACTGCCGGTCGTTTGCGGACCCTGATTAGCGCCCGCAGGTACGAAGCGTTGCAGCATTCGGCCATCGGCGTCGAAGTGATAGATCGATGGCCGGTACTCATCGGCCATCCAATACGTGCCATCCGTAGGATCGCGGACAATGCCTTCCAGGTCTGCGCCGAGTGGATCAAGACGCAGAGGCGCCCCGAAGAGCGTAACGGGTTTCTCATCGCTGTTGGCCAGCCCGGCTGGTCCCGACAGATTCGGCAGTCCCGTCAGCGGTGCGCCGTTGATTTGCGTCAATGGCGTTCCTTTTTTCAGCTCGATCTCGCCCGTGGTCAGGTTAAGAACGAAGCGTCGCCATTGCGGCTGAAATTCGGGCAGGGCAAAGGGTCGTTCGGCCACGCCGTCGCCATCGACGTCCAGCGGCTCGGCGTTGGGACCGCGATCTGTATGGGTAATGAAATGTAATTCATCCGTCTTGCAGCTTTCGTAGCATCCTTCGAAAGCCAGGCCGGAGAACCCTCCTAACCGTAAAATTTCGTGACAGACTTCCGTGATGCCGATCACCGGCAGTTCTGGGAAATTGAATTTCTTGAGCGTCGCTGGCCCACTAAAGTAATAAGATTTGACGCCAAGCGGCACGATATCGCGGACCGTAGCCGAGGGAATATCCACAACCGCCAGGGCATTGTTCTCCTGCAATGTCACCCAGGCGGTGTGGCCATCATCGGAAACGGTGATATATTCCGGCTCAAGATCCTGCGCGACGCTGGCGTTTGGACCGTAAATTCGCACCCCGATTTTACGGAGTCGGGTTATCTGGTCGTTGAAAGCGCGAAAATCGGCCGTGCGCGCGGTCGCTCGCCTAACGCCTCGACTGAGATCAATGAGGGTGATCGAACCCTCCGGATCATTCAGGTAATCGTCACTGGGTTCGCCTTCGTTGGCGACCAGTAAGGTCTGGCCGTCCGGGGTAAAAGTCACCATATCCGGAAGCGCCCCAACTTCCACCGTACCTAAAAACCGTAGAGTATCGGCTTTATAGAAGGCGATCAGACCTGAGTTCTGCTTGGGATCGGCTTCGATAGCGACCGCGACCAGGTTGTTTTTGACCGCTACGCTGTTGGCGCTGCCCAAATCGGGCGCGACCGCACCGACTCGCAAGGAGCGGATCTTGCGCGGTCTCTCGGGGTAGAGCAGGTCAAGGACGTCCACAGTGGCGTCTACCGCGTTGACCACGAAAGCTCGCCGGGTTTCGGGATCGTAAGCGACGATTTCCGCTGCGCCCTCCCCTCTGCCGGAGTTATAGCTACCCAACATGCTCAACACCGGCGGGTCAACGGCAGGATCGGGGTCGAGCGCACTGCCATGCGCGGTGTAACTGCCGAAGGCGGCGGCAACCGCTGCGCTGAGCGTCAGCGGTAGAAATTTCTTATTGGAGATAGGCATTGCTGAAAACTCCCTGGGTTGTGGCGCGGGCCACCGGAACCGGCGCCGAAGCAAACATCATGGCAATAATAATAGGGTAACCGTTCAGTCACCTCCTTTGGCAAAGGGGGGTTAGGGGGGATTTTGGCTCCAACGCCCGTGTTAAATCCCTCCCGACCCCCTTTTTCAAAGGGAGGAGGTGAATGCTTACATAATAGGCAGGTTTGAACTGCATTTTGCGCGGTTTTATATCCAATAGGTGGTTCCAGTCATGACTTTGGCCACGCCTTTCATGAGCACGCGAACCGGCAATGGCAACCGGGCGCCGCCTGCGGCCAGCGCATGCGTTGCGTGCCGTGCTTCGTCTTCCTTCATTTGCTCCAGAATGGCCCGGCTGGCCTGATCGCGCTCCGGCAGACGCTTGAGATGCGCGTTCAGATGGTCAACCACCTGATGTTCGGTTTCCGCAACGAAACCCAGGCTCCAGCGATCGCCGACTTTACCTGCCAAGGCGCCGATGGCGAAAGCGCCGGCGTAAAATAGCGGATTTAGCACGCTGGGATGGCTGTCCAATTCCTTCAGTCGCGTTTCGCACCAGGCGAGATGATCGTTCTCCTCAATGGCGGCCTGCTCCATGCGGTCGCGCACGGCATCCAGTTGGGCGGTCAGCGATTGACCCTGATAGAGAGCCTGAGCGCAGACTTCGCCAGTATGATTGACGCGCATTAATCGTGCGGCCTCGCGTTGTTCCGAGGATTGCAAATCAGCGAATGGCGCGTTAACCGCAGGGTTGGGACGGCCGGTGGTCTTCGGCTGTCCGAAAACCGTGCGCAACGCCTGATCGAAGTTGATGAGAAGGGTGTCGGCAGGGGTATAGTGACGGTTCGTCATGGCTATCAACTCGTATCCAGGAGGAATGATTCGTGTCCTATTATCGCTATCACGTATTTTTTTGCACCAACCAGCGCGAGGATGGCTCGCAATGTTGTCAGCAATACGGCGCTCAGGAAGCCCGCGATTATGTCAAGCAGCGGGTTAAGGAACGAGGAGCGGCCATTCCTTGTAAAGTGCGCATCAACAATGCCGGTTGTCTCGACCGTTGCGCGGAGGGACCGGTTATTGTGGTTTATCCAGAAGCAACCTGGTATACCTACATTGATCACGCGGATCTGGATGAAATTATCGAGGAGCATCTGGTCAATGGCCGCGTGGTGGAGCGATTGCGCATTTAGCAGTGCTTCGCCCCTTGTCAATCTTCCGTCGCTTGAGTAGAATCTCCGCTTTTCCAAGCGAACACGGACTTTTCGGAGCACGTTAATAAATGAAAACTTTCAGCGCCAAGCCGGCCGAGGTCAAGCGCGACTGGTACGTGATCGACGCCACGGACAAGGTTCTGGGCCGGCTGTCATCGGAAATCGCCCGTCGCTTGCGCGGCAAACACAAACCCGAGTATACGCCGCATATCGATACGGGTGACTATATCATCGTGGTCAATGCGGAAAAAGTTCACACTACGGGCCGCAAGACCGAGGACAAGTTTTATCATCATGTGACGGGCTACGTCGGCAACCTCAAATCCATTTCCCTGGAAAAGATGTTGCAACAAACCCCCGAGCGCGTCATCGAGATTGCTGTCAAGGGTATGTTGCCCAAGAATCCGCTGGGTCGCGCGATGTTCCGCAAACTGAAAGTCTACGCCGGGCCGGAACATCAGCATACTGCTCAACAACCTATCCCGCTGGAGCTGTAATTCAGCGCACGCGTTCACTAGAGTTGGAATAAACCGGAATGATCGAAAATCAGCATTATGGCACGGGGCGGCGTAAGACCGCGACGGCGCGGGTTTTTCTGCGGCCAGGCACAGGGAAAATCACAGTTAATCAGCGACCCTTAAATGAGTACTTTGGGCGCGAAACCTCTTGTATGGTGGTGAACCAGGCATTGGAAGCCGTTGATCTTAAGGAGCGGTTTGATATTTATGTCACGGTCAAGGGCGGCGGTATGACTGGACAGGCCGGCGCTATCCGGCACGGAATTACCCGGGCGTTGATGGAGTATGATGACAGTCTGCGCCCCTCGTTGCGCAAAGCCGGTTTTGTAACCCGCGACGCCCGCGAGGTCGAGCGCAAGAAAGTTGGTTTGCGTAAGGCGCGCCGCGCTACGCAGTACTCGAAGCGTTAAGAATTTCGTTTGGGGGATCGTCTAACGGCAGGACAGCGGACTCTGACTCCGTCAATCTAGGTTCGAATCCTAGTCCCCCAGCCATACCCACCCACCGTATTGGTGGGTTTTTTGTGTCTAAAGCAACAATTTGTTGTATTCATGATCAAAACTATAAAAATTTGTGTTTTTTTTGAAAATATCAGTTGCATTTTGGCTTCTGAATGCGTATAAATCTCTTCAACGAATTGTAAGCGCCCTTTTGTTGTGTACATACAACACAAACCTAGGAGTTTAATCATGAAAAAGTCTACTCTTGCGCTGGCTGTGGCGGCTGCGCTGACCGGTTTTGGTTCTGTTGCCCATGCCGACACTACTCTCTATGGCTCGGCCCGCGTGTCGGTTGATTATGTGGATAACGACTCAACCTATACCACGGACCGCCGCGGTAATCTTACCCGGATAATCCCGGGCTTTGATACTTGGGATGTCGTTAACAACGCTTCGCGGCTGGGCGTTAAGGGCGAAGAAGACCTCGGTGGCGGGTTGAGCGCCATCTACCAGTATGAGTTCGGTGTGGATCCGACCGAAGGCGGCAATCTTAATAGTAACCGTCCGAAGTGGGTTGGGTTGAAGGGCGCCAGCTGGGGTTCGGTTACTTTGGGCACTCAATGGACTCCTTACTACAATGTAGCCGGCGTTGGCGATATTTTTAACAGCAGTGCCCATACGTTCACTGCGGGCACCTATTTGGGCAACGATTTTGGCATCCGCATGGATAACACCGTGTTGTACACCTCGCCCAACTGGAGTGGCTTTGGCTTCCAGGCCATGTTGGTCGTGAATGGGGATGCCAGCGCGGCTGATCCGACAACCCCCGACGAACTGGTTACCTGCGTTTCCACTAATAAGCTCCCATGTAATGTGTCTGATACCGTTGACATGTACCAGCTTAACGCAACCTATAAGAATGGACCTTTCTTTGTAGGCGCCGGCTACATGGCGTTGGACGGTCCAGGTTTTGGCGCGTTCTTTAATGATCCCAGATTCGGAGGTACTGATGGTGATGTTAAGTATACTGCGCCGACTTGGGATGGCGACCAGTTTGTTCTGGCCTTCGGCTACAACGCAGGTCCTTTCGCGGTAAGCCTGAATTACGAAAACGGTGACGTGAATAGGCTGTATCTCGGTGATTCCGATAATATTTATCTGACGGGTTCGTACACATTCGGTAACAATATTATCCGTGGCCTTTATGGTCACATTAGCCCCGATAAGGGTCGGGTGCCAGTCTTCCGTAACGGTCGCCAGTTGGATTCTTCCTTTGACGTTATACAGGATGACATTGATAACTGGGGGCTGGGTTATCAGTACAACTTCAGCAAGCGCACTCGCGTTTGGGCTGAGTACATTGGCCGCAGCGTGGACAGCGATCTGATCGGCGACAAGAGCGTGCTCTCCATTGGCACCCGCCATGACTTCTAATCGTCGCTGCTGATTGTTTGTAGCGAAATAAGCGGACGCCTCCGGGCGTCCGTTTGCGTTTATGGCGTTGGAAAATATGTCGGTTGATGTTGATTGTTGTTATTTTAATAATAACTGTATCGTTGTCGGCTAACAGTTGCTTTTTTGCCGCAATGCGTATATAAAGAGATTAAGTGTTCTTGAGTCTGTTTTCCCATCAAAGAGCGTAATTGATAGGAAAGCTGCATTCAACTTATTGATCAATTAGTAATTACCTTAGAGATTGCGCCATGAAAAAATCCATTCTTGCTCTGGCTGTTGCTGCATCGCTTGCTATTCCACTCGTTGTCGAGGCTGATACGATTCTCTATGGTTCTGCGCGGGTATCGGTGGACTATAACGACGAGAAAGTAGGGGCGCTTGACAAGGCGCTAGGGATTGCTGATCCCGATGGAAACTGGAATATTGTCAATAACGCCTCGCGTCTGGGGGTGCAAGGTTTCGAGGAATTAGGCGGTGGCCTGAGCGCGGTTTACCAATATGAATTTGGAGTCGATGCGACTGAAGGCGGTAATTTTGAAGGCAACCGTCCTAAGTTTGTCGGTCTCCGGGGCGATTTTGGAACTTTGACGGTAGGCACCCAGGATACTCCCTACTACAACGTTGCGGGTATTACCGATATCTTCAATACCGATAAATCATTTGGTTCTACCGTTTGGCTAGGCGGTTCCTTCAACGGCTTTGATATCGATCTTAGCACGGGTCGGGCGGTCGGTGGGGGCGCATTATTTCGTCTCGAAAACAGCCTCTATTACATTACGCCGAATTTCAATGGTTTCACTGCTGAAGGCATGCTGGTCATGAATGGCAGCGACAACGATGCGCAAGGTTATTCAAATGGTATCGATATTTGGAATCTTGCGGGTAAATATGTTAATGGTCCTTTCTTTGCCGGCGTTAGCTATATCAAGTTGGAAGGAAAGAACAATATTGCATTGACTGATGGCACTCTGAGCACCCTGGATTTGGATCAGTGGGTTTTAGGTCTGGGTTATTCTCAAGGTCCGTTTGCCGTCGGTTTTATCTATGAACGAGGTGATTTCAACACGTTTAGTCTGTTAAGCAAAACGCAATTTAGTGGCGAATACCTGTTCGGCAACGATGACGCAGATAACTGGTATCTCACTGGCCAATATAGCTTCGGCAATAATACCGTGCGGGCGGCTTATGGTCGGATGAATACCAGCCTCAAATCGAGTCAGGCAATCGAAGCTCTCGGAATTCATGATGACGACACGATCGATAATTACCTGATTGGCTATGAGTACAATTTCAGCAAGCGCACCCGCGTATGGGCTGAATATATTGGTCGTGACGCCAATACCTTGTTGAATGGCGACCAGAATGCCTTCTCTATAGGCACGCGCGTCGATTTCTGATTTATCAGGCCTGGGCAAACAACGGGCGTAAGGGCGAACGGGCGCTACCGTGAGGCAGCGCCCGTTTTTTTATATTCAGGACTTTCGCTTGGCTACCATATAAAGCATGGTAATGATCAATAAATATCTATATATAGTAAAAAATAGCCCATAAGCGAAAGTCCTGATATTTTGTAAGAGACGTTAAGCCGCCATATCAACGACCTCAACACTTATCTGCTTTTTTACGGGGTGCGCTGTCAAAAGATGACGATCAATCGCATCGAGAGTGGCAGCGTGAAAATAACGTTCTCCGCATTCCTGGCAAACCTCCGCCTCGACATTCTCAATAATATAAAGGCGGTCTCGCAACCAATGCTGTCTTTTGACCTTTTTTATGCGGGTTTCACCGCCACAAAATTCGCAGATCATGATTCCTCCGTCAAAGCATATACAGTGATAATCACCAGATTGGCATCCTCCCTGAATCGGCAAACAACATGGATGTAACCGTTCAGTCCCCCCCTTTGCCAAAGGGGGGTGAGAGGGGATTTTGGCCTCGTCGCCCGTGCGTAATCCCCCCCCGGCCCCCCTTTTTCAAAGGGGGGAGGTGAATACTTGTACATGGATTAGCCGTCTATTTCTGGCTGGACCTTCAATACGATATCGCGTACCTCGGGCATTCTTTGATAGTTTCTTTTCAATACGCCCTTTGAATACTGCATATTCGATGTCATCACGCTCCAGGTTATCATCAAGCATCTCCTCTTCTGCATGAGAAGAAAGATAATAAGCCCGATCAATAAGCTTCTGGCGAATTTTCTGAATGTTGGCCATGAGCCGTCCCGCTTCAAATCTTTAATACCTTTACGCTACCATCTGCCATTCCCAACAACAATACATCCGCCGGTCGCTGGGCAAATAACCCGACCGTTACCACGCCCGCGATATTATTGAGTTCCGCTTCCAATTTAGACGGCTCCAGAATCGTCAGGTTATAAACATCCAGGATCAGATTGCCGTTATCCGTGATAAAATTCTCCCGTAGCACCGGCTGGCCGCCGCGTTTCAACAATTCGCGCCCGACATAACTGCGCGCCATCGGGATCACTTCAATCGGCAAAGGAAACGTCCCTAATATATCGACCAATTTGGATTGATCGGCAATACACACAAACCGTTCGCTGGCGGCAGCTACAATTTTTTCCCGGGTCAACGCCCCACCGCCGCCCTTGATCATTTGTAATTGATGGTTGACCTCATCGGCACCATCGACATACAACAGCAACGGCCCGGCGGCGTTTAAATCCAACACTGGGATTTTGTACGCCTTCAAGCGTTGCGTCGTGACTTCGGAACTCGATACCGCGCCTTCAAGCCGATGCTTGATCCGCGACAGGGCGTCAATAAAATAGTTGACTGTTGAACCAGTGCCGACGCCGATAACCGTGTCATCTTCGACATACTCCAGGGCCGCTGCCGCGGCGCGCTTTTTCATCTCATCGCTGGACATAGCGGTCTTTTCTCCTGAGTCTTTCAAAATCATTATGCACGACTACATCAAAAAAATTCTCACCGCGCGCGTTTACGACGTCGCCATTGAATCACCGCTGGAGGTGATGAATCGCCTCTCCCGACGCTTGAACAACCGGATATTGCTCAAACGCGAAGACCTGCAACCCGTGTTCTCTTTCAAACTGCGCGGTGCATATAACAAGATTTCCAAACTGCCGCGCGCGGCTCTGGACAAAGGCGTGATCTGTTCGTCAGCCGGTAACCACGCCCAGGGCGTTGCCTTAGCCGCGCAACGGCTAGGGATTAAGGCCACCATCGTCATGCCGCGCACCACGCCGGCGATTAAAGTGCAAGCCGTGCGCGACCGGGGCGGCAAAACCGTGTTGTATGGCGATACCTACGATGAAGCCTATCAACATGCCCGGCAACTGGAAGCGGACAAGGGCCTGACCTTCATTCACCCTTATGACGATCCCGAGGTCATTGCTGGCAATGGCACCATTGGCATGGAAATCCTGCGCCAACATCCCGATCCCATCGAAGCGGTCTTCATCGCGGTCGGTGGCGGCGGTCTGGTCGCCGGGGTCGCCACTTATATCAAATTCCTGCGGCCCGAGATCAAAATCATCGGCGTCGAGCCGGATGACGCCGCCTCTATGCATCAGGCGCTGGAGCATGACCAGCGGATTACGCTGGATCAAGTCGGCATTTTCGCCGACGGCGTAGCGGTTCGCCAGGTGGGCGAGGAAACTTTTCGCCTGGCGCGAGAACTGGTAGACGAAATCATCGTCGTCTCCACTGACGAAATCTGCGCCGCCATCAAGGATATTTTCGACGATACCCGCTCGATTGCCGAACCCGCCGGGGCGTTGGGCGTGGCCGGAGTGAAGAAATATGTGGAGCGCGCCGGCGTCACGGGCGCGAATTTAATTGCCATTAATTGTGGGGCTAACATCAACTTTGACCGGTTGCGCCACGTCGCCGAGCGGGCCGAGTTGGGCGAACGGCGTGAGGCGCTGCTGGCGGTGACGATCCCGGAGCGGCCTGGCAGCTTCCGCAAGTTCTGCCAGACCATCGGCAAGCGCTCCATCACCGAATTCAACTATCGTTATGCCGACGACCGGGAGGCGCAGGTGTTTGCCGGCATTCAGCTCAGCGAGGGCGAGGAGGAGAAGAACCGGATTATCGATGCCTTACGCGAACAGGACTATCCGGTCATCGACATGAGCGACAACGAGATGGCCAAGCTGCATGTGCGCTACATGGTCGGCGGCCATGCGCCGGGCATCCGCGATGAAATTCTCTATCGCTTCCAGTTCCCAGAACGGCCCGGCGCGTTGCTGAAATTCCTGACCGGCATGGCGCAGGGCTGGAATATCAGTCTGTTCCATTACCGCAATCACGGCTCGGATCATGGCCGGGTGCTGGTCGGCATCCAGGTGCCGGAGGCGGAGCGGCCGCAGTTCCATCAGTACCTGCAGGAACTAGGTTATCCCTTCTGGGAAGAGACAGATAATCCGGCTTATCGGTTGTTTCTGGATGGACGGGGTTGATTTATTTGAATCCATTGCTGGCGAACACGTACCGATTTTTCTCGGTTATCGCCATGTCCAGCGGCACGTCCCAAAGCTGCCGGATGAGCGCATTAACCCGTTGAAATTCATAACCCAGTCCGATGAGTCGGGGGCGATGGCCTCGCCAATTCGGGTCCAACAGGAAGGCGAAACTGCGATCGTAAAATCCTCCACCCATGCCCAAGCGCGTCCCAGTGACATCGAATGCTGTTAATGGCGTCAATACCCAGTCCATATCGAAGGGCTGCCGCCATGCAGTGGGAGAAACCTGGGGTTCGGGGATGTTGAAACGATTACGACGCAGTGGAGCATCGCATTGATAAGGGGCGAACCGTAGCGCCTCGCCCGCCAGCACCGGCAAATAGATCTTCTTATCTGCGAGCCAGGCGTGTTTCAGTAGTAGCGCGGGATCAAGCTCGCCCTGACAGGCATAGTAACCGGCGATAGCAGCTACGTTGGCAAAATCGGGTTCATCAGCGAGCCGTTGAGTAACAGCCAGCGCCGCTGTCTGCTGCTCGGCAGCCGAAAGGGCGCGACGTCGAGCGCGTAGGGATTGACGCAGAATATCCTGGGGCAACACCGGGGGGATCACGCTGGCAAAAGAAAAACGGGCAAGCCGCCCGTCCCAGAAGTTAAAGAGGGCGTTTTCCGCCTGTGCCGTCTCGGACCTTGCCCTTGAACCACGGCGGTTCAAGTGGGGAGCAGCGCGATGCATCAGGCTTTCCACAACGCGGCAGACATGCACACCTGCACCAGCAGCCGCGCCCCTGGGTATAATCAATTAGGATCAAGGGGTTACCCAGTCCACTACTCGAACACCGCAGAAAACGCCCAAACTGAAAATCGTTCACGCACCAGGATTATAACTCAATTAACGCTGCTTGCTAAAGCACGGCGTCAACTTTCTGCAATAAATCCCGCACCTGATGGCTGATGATGGCTTCCGCTTCCGCTGTATGACGTTGTTGCTGAAGTAAATCATGGCTAAGATTCAAAGCGGTCATCACGGCAATCGCCTCCAGACTTAAATGCTTGCCTTGGTTGCGAATCGCTCCCATCCGTTCATTCAGATAACGGGCCGCTTCTAGCAATTCATCCCGTTCCGATGGCTGGCAGGCAAACCGGTATTCGTACCCGATCAATTGAACGACGACACTATGGGTTTCCTGGTTCACGGGGCTTGCTCCAGATCTCTCAGGCGCACAATCATGGTTTCGATACGGGAACGGGATTGCTCGTTCTTGTCATGCAGGGCATCGCGTTCGGTCTGCAAGGCGGTCGTTTGCTGACGCAATTCCTGATTTTCCCAAGTCAGCTGCTCGCACCGTCGCACCAGTTGTTCGACCCGTTCGGCGAGAATGGCTAAATCGGTCACCACCGTTCCGGAGGGATCATCGAAATCCTCGGTCGTGAAGGGTGCTGTATTTTGTTCAAAGTTTTCGCTGTCCATAAAAACACTATAACTCGATTCTCAAGTTTTTAGAACTTGACAAAGTGATGAAACGGGCAGCGGGTCATTCTTGCCAGACTCGGGTTCCCGCCTGGGCTGGAGCCGTCACGGTACTGACCCAGTGGCCCGCTACCGCTGGGTAGTCTAAGGTAGACTTCAGCATCATGGCCAGTGAGCTGATCGAGGAACCGACTCTGTTGATCCGTCAACCCTTACTGTTTGTTCAAGAGTTTGTCGCCGCGCTAGACGAGGCGTTGCGGGCACACGATAGGGCGGGTCGGGGGCTCTCGCGGTTGCAGCAACGGTGGTTAAGCTTTTGCCTGATGGCGATCATGATCACCCATCGTCTCTGCTGGGCGCGCTTTGAGCGCGTGGGACTGGGGCGCTATTCGCAAGCGGTGCTGTCGTGAGTCTTTTGCCGGGCCAAACTGCCGTGGGAAGGGCTGTTGGCGCTGAGTGTCCGGGTGATTCTGCACCGTTATGGGATCACGAGCGGCACCGCTGGTGGCGGATGATAGTGACCGGGCGCGCAGTAAGGTCACGCGGCGGTTCACAAGCTCAAGGACAAGACCAGCGGTGGTTATGTCATGGGCCAGTGTCTGGTATTCCTGCTTTTGGTCACGGCCACGGTGACATTCCCGGTGGGGGTGGCCTTCCATCAACCCGATCCGGCCCTGCGGGCCTGGTGCCGGCGGGATGACGAACTCAAACGGCAAAAGATCGCCAAGCGGGCACGCCCGGCGGGCCCCGGCCCGAGATCCAGCCTACCCGACCAAGAGCGCGCTGTGCCTGCAGCTCTTGGAGCGGTTTGCCCGCGAACACCCGACCGTGCAGGTGCAAGCCGTGCTGGTGGACGCGTGGTATGGTACCCAGGCCTTTCTGGAGCAGGCCAGCGCCCTCTTTGGTGGTGTCCAGGTCATCAGTCAGCGTCGCCACAACCAGAAGGTGCGCTTTCGCAACCGCAGCCTGACGCTGGAGACCTTTTCATCCGCTATCCCGGCGTCGCCCAGCGCTATCCACGGCGTGGTGATGAACCCGTCGACGTCATCATCAGCAGTGCGCGTTTGTGGGTAGAAGTCCATGGACGTAAGCAATTGATCGTGGCTGTGAAGTATGCCGGGGAAACCGAGTATCGTTATTTAGTCGCCACCGACTTGAGTGGGCGAACCGAAGATGTCTTCCGGACCTTTACCTTACGCTGGCTGGTCGAGGTCTTCATCCAGGACTGGAAAGGCCATCAAGGCTGGGGCACCTTGGCCAAACAGCCAGGCGTTGAGGGGTCAAGCCACGGCCTGATCTTAAGCCTGCTGGTGGACCAGGGTCTCCTGCTGCATCCGGCCCAGCTCGCCCGGTTGAAGAACCGGCAACCGGCGGTGACCGTCGGGAGCCTGATCGAGTCCCCCCACCCCGAACAGCAACTCCAGCATCTCACCGAGACCTTGGCCTCGTATGGTGACCTGAGACCCTCGGGTAAGCACATGGTCGGGCGCGACTTGGGTCGGATGGAACCCACCCTAGCGCTCAAATATCGAGCGGCCACATGTGCGGTGGCGAGTTGAGAAGATCCTTGATTTCAGCAAAATGGCTCTCGTCCAGCAATAAAAACTTGAGAACCGAGTATCCATAAAACCTTGCGGGTGACTCCAGCGATGGAGGCAGGCATTTCCGATCACGTTTGGTCGCTAGAGGAAATCGCCGGCTTGGTTCCTGAACCGGTCGCCAAGCCGTGCGGCCCCTATAAGAAACGGAAGCAGGTTTCTTAAAATTCAAACTGAGATACTACCCGGGTTTGGGTAGTGTCTCAGTTTGAAATTTAGCATCTTGACGGTCGGCGGGAGCCTAAGCATACTGCCCTACTATGCCTAAACGCTCAAGCAGAGGTCGGCTCGACCTCAACCAACTTGCCAAGTCGATTGTCG
>Ga0209607_1000670_pt1 | contig 29938 bp, 29 predicted proteins | sample AD_UKC117_MetaG_FD_184413 | JGI IMG/M metagenome (GOLD analysis project Ga0209607, IMG submission 184413) | Active sludge microbial communities of municipal wastewater-treating anaerobic digesters from Hong Kong - AD_UKC117_MetaG (SPAdes)... | ecosystem: Engineered > Bioreactor > Anaerobic >... | reverse complement strand
ATTGGCCGCCTCATCACCACGTTAAACCGCGACTTCGGCATCACCATTTTTATGAACACCCACCAGTTGGCCGAAGCCGCCCGGCTGTGTACCAGCATCGGCATCATGAATCACGGCCGTCTGGTCATGGCCGGCACGCTGGACAATGTGATGGCCCGCTTCCCCGACGCCCCGTCCCTGGAAGACATTTATCTGAACGTCGGCGCAAATGAGCGAGAGCGAGAGGCAGAAGCCGTCCTCTAGCTCTGGCTCCCGCTTACAAGGAGTTATTATGAAAACCTCGATCATCATCGCCCGCAAAGAGTTCCGCGCCGCTTTCCGCAACCGGCTCTTTCTCACCATCACCCTGCTCTTTCTGGGGCTGTCTGTCCTCTCAGTCTACATCGGCAGCACCACCAAACGCGCCGAAATGCGCATCTACAACGAAACCGTGGCCACGCTGCAAGCCGACGGCGCGACGACGCTGCCCGCTGCCCCAGAAATCCATACCCTGACCATTCTGGCCAATCTTATCGAGTATGTCAGCATCGTTGGCGCGATTCTGGCCGTCATCCTGGGCGCCAACACCCTCAGCGAAGAGCGGGAATCGGGCGGACTGAAGTTGATTTTGTCCCGTCCGGTGTACCGCGACCAGTTGTTGTGGGGGAAGTGGCTGGGAAACACGGCCGTTCTCGCCGCCTTGCTCGGCCTCGTCTTCCTGTTTAACAGCGTCCTGCTGGTCGGGGTGGGCGGCATTATGCCCACGGCCGTTGAGCTGCTGCGCCTTTTCGTCTTCACCCTGCTGGCCCTGGCCTACATGCTCATCTTTTTGAGCTTGGCCATGTTTCTCAGCCTGCGCCTGAACAGCAGCGCTACCGTCTTTTTGGTGTCGCTGGTGGTATGGATGGTGGTCAGCTTTGTGCTGCCGCAGATGGCCGAGACCCAAATGGTCAACAGCAGCGTCGTCAACAGCATTAGCGGGGCGATTAACCAGATTCCGCAGGACACGGCCGTTTCCCAGGCCATCAACGCCCTCTCGCCCACCTGGCATCTGCGCCACATCGGCGGCCAACTGCTGCAAGCCGCGCCTGGCAGCGGCGCGCTTGGCGGCGTCACGCTGGCCGGCCACACGCTGACGGCGCTGCTGGTGCTGCTGGCCCCGACCGTGGCCCTGGTTGCCGCCTCGTTTGCCACTTTCTTGCGCAACGAAACACTGGTGCTGGAGTAACCCTATGAAACGCACATTGCTCCTCCTCATCGTCGCGCTGCTATCGCTGTTGGCGCTGACGCCCCTAGCCGCCGGCGCCGACGCCATCACCCTGGCGCAAACGGTGCAGGCCAGCCAGACGGCCGTTTACCAGGTCGCCTTGCACAATGAAACGGCCGTCCCGCACACCTACACCCTCGCCCTCACCGGCCTGCCGGATGGCCTGACCGCCGTCTTCAGCCAGGGCGGCCCGCTGCTGACGCAGGTGGAAGTTGCCGCCAACGCGTATGAACAGGTGCAGATGACGGTGAATGTGCCGGTGGAAACGGCCGTGGCCCAATACACCGCCCAGTTCAGCGCCGTCCGCGACGACGGCCAGACGCTCACCCAGCCGGTGGTGCTAGACGTGGAAAACACCTACGCCGTCCAGATTGCCAGCCAGAGCTTGAACGTGTCAGCGTTTAGCGGGCAGGAATTTGGCTTCGACGTAACGGCCGTGAACAGCGGCGCAGCGGCCCTGGACAATCTGGCGCTAACTATTGACGTGCCCGCCAAATGGGTCGTGCGGATTGATCCGGCCACTGTACCCACGTTGGCGCCGGGCGCGGAAACCACCCTCCACGCCCAGATACTCGTCCCATCTTCGCAAGTCACCGGCGATCAGACGCTCCAACTGTCGCTGACCAGCGACCAGACTACCAGCCCAACCAGCAGCCTGACGGTGCGCGTACAAAAAAGCCCCACCTTCCTCTACACCGCCTTTGGCCTGATGGGGTTGGCCGTGGCCGCCGCCATCGTCTACTTCCGGCGCAAAGGACGCCGCTAAAGAGCTGGACTGGACACGGATGAACGCGAATTTTAATCTGTGTTCATCCGTGAAAATCCGTGTCCCAAAATTCTGAAAAGGAACTTCTCATGACAACAACAACCCTCCCCCTTCCCCGGCGCAGCCACGCCATCGGCGTGATGGCCCGCAAGGAAATCCGCGATGCCTTTCGCAACCGCCTGTTTGTGATTGCCCTGATCATGCTGCTGGGGCTCAGCTTAACGGCCGTCACCCTTGGCGCGCTCAGCGTCCGGGCGCAAATGGCCGACTACCTGAAAGCGGTGGACATCCTGACCAATCTCGGACGCACCGATTTCCCCGCCGCGCCGCCGGTCAATCCATTGGCCGTCTCCAAGAACTTTATCAACTACCTGGCGATGGTCGGCGCGCTGCTGGCGATGATTTTGGGGTTTACGGCCGTGCACAAAGAACGCCAGGCCGGCACGCTCCCCCTCATCCTCTCCCGCCCGGTTTACCGCGACCAGTTCCTCACCGGCAAAGTGTTGGGCAACGCCCTGCTGCTGGCTGCGCTGCTGGCCGTCGTCGGCGTCGTCACGTATACGGCCGTTGGCTTCATTGGCCGTGTCTGGCTGCCCGCCGACCTCGCCATCAAGCTGGCCCTGACGATGATCATGTCCTGGCTTTACCTGCTCACCTTTTACCTGCTGGCCCAGTTTTTCGCCCTGCTGCTGCCCAACAGCAACCAGGCGCTGCTGCTCACCGTCATCGTCTGGCTCGTTTTCGCCTTCATCTTCCCGCAAGTTGGCGACACGATGGACCTGGACAACCAGCTGCCCGGCGGCTTTTTTGCCACACTCGGCCTGGACAAGGCGGGCGAACAGCAGGCGTTGCAGCAGTTCAAATGGTACGAAACCGTGCGCGACGGCGTCGAAGAGCTGTCGCCGACCAAGCACTACGAGCGCATCAGCTTTGCCCTGCTGGGCGTGAAGAAGGAATTTCTGGCCAACACCTGGCAGGAAGTCTTGCAGCTTAAGCTCGTCAATCTGGTGGGCCTGCTTGTGCCCATCGTCCTGTTGTTAAGCGCCTCGTACATCGTCTTTCTCAGGCAAGAAACCAATTAACTCCAGATTGGTCCAATCGTTAACGATTGGACCAATCTCAAAATGACCCATAAGGAAAAATAAATCATGTTCAAGAAAAGTTTCACCCTTCTATTCATCATTGCCCTGTTCGCCGTGCTGCTCCTGGCTGCTTGCGGCGGCACAGCCACAACCCAAACAATCAGCAATACCGGCAGCGCCGCCGCCAATGGCCCTGACAGCGACGGCGACGGCATCCCTGACGCCGCCGAACCGCTGCTGGGCACCGACCCCAGCAACGCCGACACCGACGGCGACGGCCAAAACGATCTGGCCGACCCCAATCCAACGCTGGCCGATAACCCGATTCAGGAAAGCAGCCTCACGAATGGGTTTACGATTAGCGGCTTGTTGGTTGAAAACAATGTGGATGCCGATGGCGTTGGCGTGCCCGATCACCTGGAGTTCAAAGTAAACAACACGAGCACGGCCGTTCTCGCCAATTTCGACATCTACACCACCATCACCGACCAGACGACCGGCGACGTGCAGGCTTATTACCGCACGCTGCCCGGCTTTACGGTGCAGCCCGGTGAAACCAAAACCATCCACTTCGACAACACCGGCCAGCCCGACCATTACAGCGTCAATCCCAACAGCGCCTTCTACACCGACCAAAACGGCCTGACGCTGAACGTGACGCTGCACGCGGCGGGCTACGCCCCGCAAACCGGCAGCGTCAACAAAGACCCCGGCGGCGCGGAAGGTGGGGTAGAATAGGAAGCGAACAGACCCCAAGGGTTTTCTGAGACCCTTGGGGTCTACCCGGAGACGATATGCGCGTTTTAGTAGTCGAAGATGAACCCCGCATGGCCGCGCTCATCCGGCAGGGGTTGGAAGAAGAAGCCTACGCGGTGGATGTGGTGGGCAACGGCCGTGACGCCCTCTTTTGGGCCGACAGCGCCGCTTACGACATCATCCTGCTGGATATTATGCTGCCAGGGATGAACGGCCTGGAGGTGTGCCGCCAACTGCGCGCAGAGGGCTACACCATGCCCATCCTCATGCTTACCGCCCGCGACACCCTGCCCGACAAGGTAAAAGGGCTGGACAGCGGCGCAGACGATTACCTGGTGAAACCGTTCGCCATTGAAGAATTGACGGCTCGTTTGCGGGCGTTGGCGCGGCGGGAGGCGCCGGTGAAAACGGCCGTGCTCACCGTCGCCGACTTAACCCTCGATCCGGCCACCAAACTGGCCCGGCGCGGCGAGACCATCATCGAACTAACCGCCAAAGAGTACGCCCTGCTGGAAACGCTCATGCGCCATCCCCATCAGGTCTTGAGCCGCGAACAGATCATCAACCACGTCTGGAACATGGAATTTGAATCCGGCTCCAAACTCATCGAGGTCTACATCTCCAACCTGCGCAAAAAGATTGACGCCGACCATACGCCAAAATTGATCCATACCGTGCGCGGTTTGGGGTATCGGATTGGAGAGTAGAGAGAGGAGAGTAGAGCAGTCTCCAGTCTCCAAGTCTTTTTTAGTCAGAGATGAAACGCACAAGTTTACGCACCCGCTTGGTTTTGTGGACGGTGGCATTGGAAGCGCTGCTCTTGGTGGCGTTTGCGGCCGTTTTTGTGTTGGTGCTGCGCAATGCCCAAAACCAGCAAATCGACGAGACGCTGCGCCTGGGTGCGGCGCAGCTGAACGCCGTGGTGGACGTGGGCGATGGGCAGTACACGGTCGCCGCCGCCGAAACGGCCGATTTGCGCGCCCGCGGCCTGCTGGCCTGGATTCTGGCCCCGGGCGGACAAACCGCTCTCGCCATTGGCAGCGCCGCCGATTACCCTGTGCCGGCCGCGCTGCCTGCCGCCGGGCAGACGCTGGACAGAACCTTGCCCGACAATACGGCCGTTCGCCTGCTGGTCGCGCCCTTAAGCGAAGGCGGTCGCAACCTGGGCGTCATCGTCCTGGCCCTGCCGTTGGGCGACAGCCAGGCATTGCTGCGGCAAATTTTGCTCGGTTTTGCCATCGCCATCCCCCTGATGCTGGGATTATCGGCCGTGGGCGGCCTGTTTCTGGCCGGGCGGGCCTTGCAGCCGGTGGCGGCCATCACCCAGACGGCGCGGCAAATCAGCGCCGCCGACCTCAGCCAGCGGCTGGACCTGGACCTGTCGCCAGACGAAATCGGCGAACTGGCGCATACGTTCAACGAGATGCTGGCCCGGCTGGAACGCGCCTTTCAGCGCGAGCGGCAGCTCACCTCCGACGTGTCGCACGAGCTGCGCACACCGTTGGGCATGTTGAAAACGCAGCTCAGTCTGGCCCGCTCCCGCCCGCGCGAAGCCGCCGCCCTGCTGGCGATGATGGCCGACATGGAAGGCGACGTGGATCGCATGACGGCCCTGATTGAGCAAATGCTCACGCTGGCGCGGGTGGAGCAGCGCGGGCTGGAGGATTTAGCGCCGGTAGACCTGGGGGCATTATTACGGGAGATTGTGGCCCAATGGCAACCGCCAACGGCCGTTACCCCCATCACGCTGCAGGTAGAAATCCCGCCGCAAGTGGATTTGCGCGTGGCGGGCGACGGCGAACGGCTGCGGCAAGTGTTCACCAATTTATTGGAAAATGCCCTGAAGTACACACCCGCCGGTGGGCAGGTAACAGTTACGGCCGTGCGCCATTGGCAAACCATCGAGGTATGTATCATCGATACGGGAGAGGGCATTGCCGCCGAACATCTACCCCATCTGTTTGAGCGCTTTTATCGCGCTGACAGCGCGCGGGCGCGGGAAACGGGCGGTTTTGGCCTGGGCCTGGCCATCGCCCAGGCCATTGTGCAGGCACACGGCGGGACAATTTCGGTGAGTAGTGCCATGCATCAAGGGACGACTTTTCAGGTTTCTCTGCCCGCTATTGAAAAGCACGCCAGACCACAACCAGCAGAAGCGCCGCCAGAATGAGCCAGATGGTGATGATGAATACGGCCGTTCGCCATCCCCCAGGCGGGCCTGCGCCCATTTCCGCGGCTGCCTTCAAGCGACACTCGGCCAGCACCGGCTCAGGAATCAGCTTGATGGCGATTAAAATCCCCAGGGGCAGCAAAATCAGATCATCCAGGTAACCCAAAATGGGAACAAAGTCGGGAATGAGGTCAATTGGGCTGAAGGCATAGCCAACGACAATTGCCAGCCATACCCGCGCATACCAGGGCACACGCGGATCCTTGTACGCCAGATAAAGCGCAAAAGTTTCCTGCTTTAGCTGTCGCACCCGCTGCCGCCAGGAAGCCATCAGCCGGACACCAACGTCTTCTTGGTTGGGTTCACGTGCTGCCCGGTCCGGGTAAACCAGACAATCACCAGCCAGATTGTGCCCAAAGCCAACGAGGCCAGCACGTCGCTGGGATAATGCGCGCCCAAATAAACCCGGCTCAAGGCCACCAGCGGCACCCATAAACCGGCCACCACTGCCCAGCCGTATCGCCGGCGCTGCCAAAGCAAAAGCGCCCACAACCCATAAACGGCCGTCGCCGACATGGTATGCCCGCTGGGAAAACTGTAGCTGTGCTCCACAACCAGAGGTGGAAAAACGTCCGGGCGCGGCCGGGCAAACAGCAGCTTGAGCAGGCTGTTGAGCAAAAAGCTCCCGCCAAACGAGGCCAACACCAACCAGGCTGTCGACCGTTCACCGCGCCGCCAAAACCACACGGCCGTTCCCATCACCGGCAAAACGATGAACGGTCCGCTCGTTTGCGTAACCAGCCAGAAAAAGCTGTCCAGCCAGGGGCTGCTCAGACTGTGAAGCGCCAGCATGAACGTCACGTCCCAGGTGAACCCCTCGTTCAGCCAGACATCTTCGGCTAATTCCAGAAAAAGTGAAACGGCCGTTAACAACAACGCCAGGGCCACCAGCCAGACGAGCAGTGTCCGGCGGGAGGCAGGTCGCCAGGAAAAATTCATGGTGTGTTTTGCTCCAACGTCTCTACCGGACCTTTGCCGCCGGGATGATGCTGCGGGAAAACGGCCGTAAACGTAGCGCCCTGTCCTGGTGGGCTGGCAACCTGCAAGCAGCCGCCGTGGGCTCGGGCAATTTCGTAGGCAATGGCCAGGCCCAGTCCGGCGCCGCCGCCAGCCGCCGCCAGCCGCGACCGGGCATCTTCCGCCCGGTAAAAGCGTTCGAACAGGTGCGGCAGGTGTTCCGCAGCAATACCGGGACCGCTGTCCGTGATCATGACGTGCAGTTCTGACTTCTGCTGCACGGCGCTGATGGCCACACGGCCGTTATCCGGCGTGTACTTCACCGCATTATCCAGCAAGTTCAAAAAGAGGCGAATCAACAAATCCATGTCCCCCTGCAGTTGCAAACCATCGGGGATTGTTTCGGTGATAGTGATGGCTTTGGCAGCGGCTAACGGCCGTACCTGGTCCGCCAGCGCCGCCAAAAAATCGGGTAAATCAATCAGTTCCAACTGCCGCCCCGTCTGCCCCTGCTCCAGCCGGGCCATAAACAGCAAATCGCTGCTCAGGCGGACCAGGCGGTCTACCTGCCCTTCCATCTCCTGCAAGGTTTCTACGTAAATATCCGGCCGGCGCGGCTGGCTAAGGGTCACATCAATGCGGCCCTTCAGCGCCGCCAGCGGCGTGCGCAGTTCATGCGCTGCGTCACCGGTAAAGCGGCGCTCGCGCTCAAAGGCAGTTTGCAGCCGGTCGAGCATCGTGTCAAACGTTTGCGCCAGCCGCCCCACAGCGTCGGCCGGACCTTGATAGCCAATGCGCTGATTCAAATCGCTGGCCGAGATGGCCTGCGCCGTTTGGGTCATCTGATCGATGGGCTGAAGGGCGCGCGCCGCCAAAAAATAGCCACCGACGCCGGCCAACAGCAGGGCCAGGGGGCCACCCAACAACATCAGAGTCAACAAGCGATCCAACGTGTCGCTGATCGGGTCCATATTGCCGATGATTTGCAGCCACCCCGTCACATTGTCAGCGCGAACTTCCTGAAGGAACACGCGCCACTCATCATCCCCGCTGGTGAAGGTGGTAAAACCAGGCTGAAACGGCGGCGACACAGGCACACCGGCCATAGAGCCGGATCGATCCCAAATGGTTCCGTCAACGGCCGTTAAATAAATCACCACGTCATCACTGAGGGGACGGCCGCTGTTTGGTTGATTTTCCACGTTCTGAAAAGCCAGGCGGGTTCCGTCGCGGTCGACGTTAATGACGGCCTGGGAGGCGACAAGCTGCAGCGAGGTGTCCAGTTGGCTCAACAGGGTGTGACGCAGTTGGACATACAAAAATGCCGCAAACAGCGCCAAGATAACCCCCAGCGTCAGCAGATACCAGAGTGTGAGGCGCCATTGCAAAGGGAGGCGCAACGGCCGTTTCTGGCGCTGCCCGCTCATCTCAGCCCTCGTCGCTCAGCCGGTAGCCAACACCGCGCACCGTATGGAGCAGTGATGGCTTACCATCTTGTTCGATTTTGCGTCGCAAATAGCCCACGTACACGTCTACCACGTTGGACTCATTGTAAAAATCAAAATTCCAGACGTGTTCGCCGATTTGCGTGCGGGTTAACACCTGGTTTGGATGGCGCAGCAAATATTCCAACACCGCAAACTCACGCGGGCTCAGCTCAATGCCCCGCCCTCCCCGGCGCACTTCCCGTTTGGCGGTATCCAGCGTCAGGTCGCTCACTTGCAAGACGGTTCCCGTCTGCAACGGCGGGCGGCGCAGCAAAGCCCGCACCCGCGCCAGCAGCTCAGGAAAGGCAAATGGTTTGACGAGGTAATCATCGGCGCCGGCATCCAGACCTTCCACTCGATCGTCGATGGTGTCCCGCGCAGTGAGCAGCAGCGCCGGGGTTTTGTCGCCGCGGCGGCGCAAATCGCGCAGCATGTCCAGGCCGTTCATGCCGGGCAGCAAAATGTCCAGCACGTAGACGTCGTAGTCGGCGGCGAGGGCATAGTTCAGCGCCGAACGGCCGTCGCCGGCCAGATCAACCGCATATCCCGCCTCAGACAGGCCTTGCCGCACAAACTTGGCAATCGCCGGTTCGTCTTCCACAACTAAAATTCGCATGATTGTCTCCAATCAGGCCATTGTACCTTGGGGAATTAAGAAAACGATGAAAATGGGAAGGAGCGCGTTGGCCCTGACACAAGCTTCACGCGCTCCAGACAGGCGGGGCAGGCGCTGCCCCGCCGTCTGTCAATCAGCCAGGTCGATATCGATTTGCCGCTTGCTCAGCGCCGACGCCACGATGGCGTCACAGACCTGCGCCGCCCGGTAGCCGTCTACAAACGTCGCCCCCACCGGGGCTACCGGCTTGTCGTTGACGATGCTGTCCAGGAAATGGGTCAGTTCGTGGATGAAGGTATGCTCCCAACCGATGATGTGGCCGGGCGGCCACCAATGCTGCAGCCAGGGATGCACGCTCTCTGTGACCAACACTTTGCGGAAACCCTGGGTGGTGTTCGGTTCATCATCCACCCAGTAGACTTCCAGTTCGTTGAGCCGCTCCAGGTTAAACCGGATGCTGCCTTTCTCACCGTTTATTTCCAGCACTTCGTAATTTTTGCGCCCGGCAGCCAGGCGCGTACCTTCCAGGGAGCCAATGGCCCCGTTGGCAAACTCCACGGTGGCGACGAAGGCGTCATCCACGTCCACTTTGCCCATGCCACGGCCGTCGGGCAACGGCCGTTCCTCAATAAACGTCCGCGTCAGCCCACTCACACTGGTCATCTCGCCCACCAGGTAGCGCCCCAGGTCCACAATGTGGGCCGCCAGGTCGCCAATCGCCCCGGTCCCGGCGCGGCTCTTGTCCATGCGCCATAGGCGCGGCGTGTGGTAGTGGGGCAAAATCCACTCCTGCAAATACATCGCCCGGAAATGGTAGATGCGGCCCAACGCGCCGCTGTCGATCAGCAGCTTGGCCTGCCGGATGGCCGGCACAAAGCGGTAATTGAAGGCCACGCCGTGCTTCACGCCCGCTTTGGTGACGGCATCGAGCATAGCCTTGGCTTCTACGGCCGTACGCGCCAATGGCTTCTCGCAAAAAACATGTTTGCCCGCCTCCGCCGCCGCGATGCACGGCTCGGCGTGGGCGTCGTTTGGTCCACCGTTATCAAACAGGTGGATGCGATCATCGGCCAGCATGTCGCGCCAGTCGGTGTAGGTTGTGGCGTAACCGTAGCGGGCGGCCATCGCTTTCAGCGCCGCCTCGTCGCGGCCGCACACGGCCACCAGCCGGGGAATGGCCGGCGGCGGATCGATGGCAAAGGGGATGCTGCGCAGGGCGTTGCTGTGCGCCCGTCCCATAAACGCATACCCCAACATACCGATGCCTATCTCGGGAATTTCTCTATTCATCTCCGTGTCCTCCGTGCCTCCGTGGTGAATTCTTCTTGATCTGCCCAGAACGTATCTTCATCAGTGGCGCTGGTCTTAAAAACCAACAAACGGAACGGTTCGTCGCCGTCGTTATGCAGACGGTGAATATCACCCGGCTCCATCAGCAGCATATCGCCCGCTTCCAGGCGGCGGCTCTCCCCGTTGACGATGAGGTGACAACGGCCGTTCAGCACCGCGTACACCTCGCGCGAAGTCCGGTGGCTGTGGTCGGGGATGGTTTCGCCGGGGGCTATCTCCACCACCTGCACGAAGGCGCCGGGCGCGGCGAGAACAGCCGTATCCGCCACCACCTGCTTGCGATAGCCACGGCCGTTCACCCAGCCCGCCTCGTCTAACCGGATGATAAGCATGATTCTGTTTCATACTCCGTGAACCGTGAATCGTATTCCGTTCACGGTTCACGCATCACGCATCACGCCCAAAACATCTCGCCCGGCTGCTCGAAGATGTTGGCCTGCTTTAGCATGGCCACGCCCTTGGCCAGCCCCTCGTCGGTCGACATCAGCGCGTCTTCGTGCTCAATGGAGATGACGTAATCGTAGCCCACCAGCCGCAGTGCGCTGATGATGTCCTTCCACACCTGCGCTCCATGCCCATAGCCAATGCTGCGGAAGGTCCAGGCGCGGTTGAGAATCTGGTCATACGGCTTGTTGTCGTTGCAGCCGTTGACGGCAATGTTCAGGTTGTCGACGTAACAATCCTTGCCATGCACGTGGTAAATTGCTCCCGCCAGCTTGCGAATGGCGGCCACCGCATCCACCCCATTCCAGAAGAGGTGACTCGGATCGAAGTTGCAGCCCAGCACCGGCCCGACGGCGTCGCGCAGTTTCAGCATCGTCTCCACGTTGTAGACCAACATGCCGGGATGCATCTCAAAAGCGAATTTGACGCCCTGGTCTTCAATGTATTTGCCCGCTTCCTGCCAGTACGGGATGGCCTTTTCGTGCCACTGATAATCGAGAATCTCCAGGAAGTGGGGCGGCCAGGGGCAGGTGACCCAGTTGGGCATTTTGTCGCCCGGCGCGCCGGCCGGCAAACCGGAAAAGCCATTGACCACCGGCACGCCTAGCAGCCCGGCCAGCCGCGCGGCCTTGCGAATGACGGTGTCGGCTTCCGCGGCCGTTGCCTCGTCGGGGTGAATGGGGTTATTGTGCACACTCAGGGCGCTGAGGATGAGGCCGCGCGCGTGAATCGCCTCTAAATAGTCGTCACGCTTTGCCTGGCTGGCCAGCAGTTCGTCTACCGGGCAGTGCTGGCTGCCGGGATAACCGCCCGCGCCAATTTCTACGGCCGTTACCCCCGCCGCCACCGCCTTATCCAATGCCTCTTCAAAGGGCAAATTCTGAAACAGGGCTGTAAATACGCCAATCCGCATGGGAAATCCTCCTTGAGATAATGGGTTTGTTGGTCTTTTACCATAACAGCCGGTCCGGCTGCTCCAAGGCGGCGACCACGTCCTGCAAAAAGCGGGCCGCTGCCGCCCCATCAATGATACGATGATCCACCGACAGCGTCATCTTCATCATGGGCCGTATCACGAGTTCGTCACCCACGGCCGTTTCTACCACCACCGGCTGCTTGACTGTGCGGCCCACGGCCAGAATGGCGCTCTGCGGCGGGTTGATCACGGCCGTAAACTGCTCCACACCCCACATGCCCAAATTGCTGATGGTAAACGTGCCGCCCTGCACGTCGGCGGGCTGCAAACGGCCGTCCCTGGCCCGCGCCGTCACATCCTGCACCTGCGCGGCGATCGCCGCCAGCCCCAACTGCCCCGCATCGTGCACCACGGGCACAATCAAGCCCTCGTCCAGGGCCACAGCCACACCAATGTGGGCCTGTTCGTGCAGGTGGATGCCGTCCTCGCGCCACGAGGCATTCAGCAGCGGCTGTCGCCCCAGCGCCCAGGCGCACACCTTCACCAGCACGGCCGTTACCGACACCTTCGCCCTGTCGCCCCGTTCATTCAGGCGGCGGCGCAGGTCCGTGACGGCCGTCATGTCCGCCGCCACCGTAAAGGTGATGTGCGGGATGGTCTGATAGCTCTTTGTCAATCGCTCGGCAATCGTCCGCCGCATCGCGCTCACCGGCTGCGCCGCTTTCTCTTCGACCACTGGGCTAACGACCACTGGACTATTCCCGACGACGTCCGCCGCCTGCACCCGCCCGCGCGGTCCGCTGCCGTTAACGGCCGTCAGGTCCACGCCCTGCGCCCGCGCCAACCGCCGCGCCGCCGGAGTCGCGCGCACCTTATCCAGATACGCTTCCACGTCCTGCCGTCGCACCTTGCCCCCTTGCGCCGGCACGTCGCCGACGTCAACGCCCGCCGCCGCCGCCACTCGCCGGGCGACCGGCGTGGCTTTCACCGGCTCCGGCGACCACGTTTCACCGGGCAGGACGATATGGGCGATAACGGCCGTTACCGGCGTCACGTCCCCTTCCTCGACCAACAGCCCGCGCAGCACGCCGCTCTCCGGCGCTTCGACCTCCATGGTTACCTTGTCGGTCTCCACTTCCATGATCGGATCGCCTTTTTCGACGACGTCGCCTTCAGCGGCCAGCCAGGCCATCACCCGGCCCTCTTCCTGGGTCATGCTAAATTTTGGCATAATCACGGGCACAGGCATGGCTAATACTCCCCGCGCGCCAGCGCCCGCGCCTCGCGCACGATGTCGGCCACCTGCGGCACGGCCGTGCGCTCCAGCTCCCGGTTGTAGGGAATGGGCACGTCCAGCCCGGCCAGACGGCGCACCGGCGCGTCCAGGTAATCAAACGCTTCCCCGGCCACAATCTCGGCCACCACCTCCGCGCCAAAGCCGCCGGTCTTGGGCGCTTCGTGCACCACCAGCGCCCGCCCCGTCTTGCACACAGAGCGCGTCACCGTGGCCGCGTCGTAGGGCTTCAGGGTACGCGGGTCCACGACTTCTAATTCGATGCCTTCCTGCGCCAACAAATCGGCCGCTTCCAGGGCGCGGGAAACCATGATGGAGGTTGCCACGACGGTCACGTCACGCCCGGCGCGCTTCACCTCGCTGTGGCTCAGCGGCACGGTGTAATAACCCTCCGGTACATGCCCCTTCGTCCGGTAGAGCAATTTGTGCTCCACGAAAATCACCGGATTATCATCTTCGATGGCTGCCAGCAGCAGCCCTTTGGCGTCGTAGGGGGTGGCGGGCATGACCACTTTCAGGCCCGGTACGTGGACAAACCACGCTTCCAGGCTTTCGGAGTGCTGCGCCGCCGCCCCGGTGCCGGACCCGGCCGGGGTACGCAGCACGAGCGGCACGCTGGCTTTGCCGCCAAACATGAAGCGCATCTTGGCCCCTTGCAACACCAACTGCTCCATCGACAGGGTGATGAAGTCCATAAACTGGATTTCGGCCACCGGCCGCATCCCGGTCATGGCCGCGCCGATGGCCGCCCCGGCAATCACCGCCTCGGAAATGGGCGTATCGCGCACCCGCTCCGCGCCAAACTCTTCGATCAGGCCGTCGCTCACACCAAACGCGCCGCCGTAAACGCCGATGTCCTCGCCCAGCATGAATACGCGCTCGTCGCGGCGCATGGCCAGCTGCAGCGCCTCGCGAATGGCCTGGGCGTAGGTCAATTCGCGGACCGCTTCACCCGCGTGTATTCGCGTCTCTAATTCAGCTTGCATCAAATCAGGCATAAACGCCCTCCAAAATCGTCGCCGGGTCGGGATCGGCCTGCGCTTCGGCGAAGGCAACGCTGTCTTCGATGGTTTGGCGGGCCGCCGCGCCTAAATCGGCCAGTTGTTGCGACGTAAACAAATCGGCGGCAACCAATACATTCTCCAGGCGAAGGATGGGGTCGCGTGCCTGCCATTCTTTCACTTCGTCGCGGGTGCGGTAGCGCTGGCGGTCGCTCTTGGAGTGGCCGCGCCAGCGGTAGGTGACGGCTTCGATCAGGGTGGGGCCATCACCGGCGCGGGCGCGGGACACGGCCGTTTGCACCGCCTCATACACAGCCAGCAAATCATTGCCATCCACCGTCACGCCGGGGATGTTGTAGGCCGCCGCCCGCTCAGAAATCTGGCGGATAGGGAACGCGGCCGTCATCGGCATCGACATGGCGTACTGGTTGTTCTCGCACACATACACCACCGGCAGCCGCCAGATGGCCGCCAGATTGAGCGATTCGTGAAATGCGCCTTCGTTGGCCGCGCCGTCGCCAAAAAAGGTGAGGCAGACGCGATCGGTGCGCTGCATTTGCAGGCTCAGGCCCACGCCGGTGGAAATGGGCAGCCCGCCGGCGACGATACCGTTCGCGCCCAGATTGCCGCCAGCCACGTCGGCGATGTGCATGGAGCCGCCGCGCCCACGGCAGTACCCCACCTCTTTGCCGAAAAACTCGGCCATCATCAACGGCGGCTCAGCCCCCTTGGCAATGCAGTGACCGTGGCCGCGATGCGTGCTCAGGATGGTGTCGTCGGGGCGCAGCGCCAGGCACGCGCCCACGGCCGACGCTTCCTGCCCGATGGAGAGGTGCATCGTGCCGTGGATTTTGCCCAGGGCATACAGCGCCTCCGCCTTTTCCTCGAAGGCGCGGATGAGATGCATCTGGCGCAGGGCTTCCAGCAGTTGGTCCGGCGTCAGGCCGCTGGCCTCAATTTGCTTTCTTTCATCTGTAACTGTTTGATATGGCATGGTTTCTCAGAAGAATTCACCACGGAGACACGGAGAGCACGGAGTTTTTCTGACTCTCCGTGTTCTCCGTGGTGCTATTGTTGATCTTGCCAGCGGCGCAGGCGGACGACGGGGCTGGTTTCGTCCAGGCGCACGTCGTCCCAGGTGATAATCGCGCCGGAAGCCACCGGGCGGATGAGTTCCGCGCCGGGAGCCAGACCGGCGGGCAGGCCGTTTTCGGCAGATACGGCCGTGGCCGTATCCATCAGCCCGCGAAAGGTGTAGCCGCCAAAGTCATCCAGCCGCTCGCCAGGGCGCAAATCTCGCTTGGCGATGGTCAGCACGTCGGCCACCGGCCGGTCCAGGGGGACCAGCGTGGTCTGGCGGTGGAGAACCGCCAGGGCAATGGAGATAGGCGCCTCGATGAACCAGAGGTGGTACGGACGGAAGAAGGTGGAATAACGGCCGTTGCCCACCTTCAAATACTTCAAATCATCGGCGATCCGATCATCCTGCACACGCACCGTCACAAACACGCCGCCGGCCATCGCCGCCCCCTGCACAAAGTCAACCACACCGGGGAACGGGGCCAGCCCGCCATCCTCGCGCAGCGAAAAAATCTCGGTGATGGTCGCCTGGGTGGCTTCCGGCCCGACCATGCCCCGCTGCATCGGCCGGCAGCCGGTGGCGTTGGCGGCACAGGTCATCTCGAACATCGTCTTGCTGCCGTCCACGTAAGAGGCAGTTTGATAGGCGTCCTTGTTGGCCCGCCGCGCTGCTTCGGCCACCGTGTCCGGCGTGGCTGTGGGATCCAACGGGTTATTCTTGCCCTTGCCGATGACGATCGGCTCAAACCCGAGCGTCGTCACAAAGTCGTACAGTTCCATCAGGCAGCCCGGTTCGTCGCCCGAGGAGACGGAGTAGAGCACTCCGGCCTCGGCGGCCAGCTTTTTCAGGGCGCGGCCCACCGTCACGTCAGCTTCGATGTTGATGAGCACCACGTCCTTGCCATGGGTGATGGCGGCATAGGCGGTGGCCGCGCCGGAAGCAGGCGACGGGGTGACGTCGGTCATCACGTCGATGGCTTCGATCTGCGCCGCCAGCTCCACGTCGGCCGTGACGACCCGCTGGCCCCGGCTGATGGCGTCCATCGCCTGTCCCACGGTCACTGCTTCGACGACGTTGGCCGCATCCAGCCCAGTTGCGGTGAACGCGGCACAGGCGGCGGCCAGGTCGGGATCAATCAGCACAGAGAGTTCCATGCCGGGCACGTGGGCCATTTGGGCGGCAAATCCGCTGCCCATCCACCCGGCCCCGCTGGCGGCAATACGGATGGGACGGCCGTTGGCCGCGCGTTGTTTCAGTTCATCCAATAACATGGCTTCACTCTTAAGGGAAGAGGTATGTCCACCGATTTCACCGATTTCACCGATTTTCCCATCCGTGAAATCGGTGAAATCGGTGGATCAATCATCTTGTCTTGGCGGCGTAGGCTTCACGGGCGGCGGCGGCAATGTCGACGGCCGTTAGCTTGTACTTCCGCAGCAAATCATCCGGGTCGCCGGATTCCGTATACGTGTCGGCCAGCCCGACAAAACGCATGGGCACGGGATGCTGCTCGGCCACCACGCGGGCCACGTTGCTGCCCATGCCGCCTTGCAGCAAATGCTCCTCGGCCGTGACGATGGCCCCCGTTTCTCGCGCCGCCGCCGCCAGGGCGTCCACGTCCATCGGGCGGATGGTGTGCATGTCCAACACGCGGGCCTTAATGCCTTCTTCGGCCAGGACGGCCGCTGCATCCAGCGCCGCCGCCACCATGATGCCGCAGGCCACAATGGTCAGGTCGCGGCCCGGGCGCACCACGTTGGCCTTGCCAATCTCAAAGGGGCAGTTATCCATCGGATAAATTTCCGGCAGGGCCACCCGGCTGGAGCGCAAGAAAACCGGTCCGACGTAATCAGTGGCCGCCTTGACGGCCGCGTGCATGGAGGCCGGGTCGCTGGGCACCAAAATGACAAAGGTCGGCAAGCCGCCCATCAGCGCCAGGTCTTCGATGCCCATTTGGGTGGGGCCGTCTTTGCCCAGGGTGATGCCGCCGTGGCTGCCCAGCACCTTGGCGTTGATGTTGGACATAGCCACCGCTAACCGAATCTGGTCGTAGGCGTTGCACAATAAAAAGGAAGAGAAGCTGGTGATCCAGGGAACGAAGCCGCAAGCCGCCAGCCCGGCGCCGATGCCTACCAGATTGCTCTCGGCGATGCCGATGTTGAAAAAGCGGTCGGGGAACGTCTGCCGCACGTACTCCGTTTTGGTGGAATTGCCCAGGTCGCCATCAAGGACAACCACTTTTTCATTCTCGCGGGCGACGTTCAGCAGCGCCTCGCCAAAGACGTTGCGCAGCGGTTGGGGATAAGGTTTCAGTCCTGCCTGTTTACCGAGTTCCATGGAGTTCCTCCCGCGCCAGTTCGGCCTGCTGCGGCGTCAGTGCACGGCCGTGAAAGGTAAAATCTGCCTCGACAAAAGAGACGCCCTTGCCCTTGACGGTGTGGGCGATGATGATTGACGGCTGGCCTTTGACCATCTGCACCGCAGCGAATTTCGACAGCAGATCGGCCACGTCGTGGCCGTCGGCCTCCTCGACGTGCCAGCCGAAGCTTTGCCACTTTTCCACCAGCGGCTCCAGGGCCATTTCGCGGCTGATGGGGCCGGTCTCTTGATATTTGTTGTAGTCGAGGATGGCGACCAGGTTATCGGCCTGGAAGTGGGCGGCGGCCATGGCCGCTTCCCAGACCTGCCCGGCTTCGCACTCGCCATCACCCAGCAGCACGTACACGCGGTAATCGAGCTGATTGAGCCGTCCGCCCAGCACGTGGCCCACCCCGGCCGACAAGCCCTGCCCCAACGAGCCGGTAGTGGCTTCGACGCCGGGCAGGACGTTCTGGATGGGATGGCCCTGCACCGGGCTGTCCACTTCGCGCAGCGTCCAGATGAGGTCGCGCTCGATGTAGCCGGCGCGGGCCAGAGCGGCGTAAAGCAGCGGCGCGGCGTGGCCTTTGCTCATGATGAAACGGTCGCGCTCCGGCCATAGCGGTTCGTCGGGCCGATAGCGCAGCACGCCGCCGAAATAAAGCGCGGTGACTATTTCGGTGGCCGAAAAAGAGCTGGAAGGATGGCCGGAACCGGCTTTGGTGGTCATCTCCAGAATGTCCAGGCGCATCTGGCGGGCAATTTCATTTAACTCGCCAACGGCCGTTGTGGGAATTGCGTCCATAAAAACTCCTTAAGTGATTGCGGATTGGTAAGAAAGGAAAGATTGCACCTGAACGGCCGTGGGCAGGGCGGGAATCACGCCCTGGGTCTGGGCCGTCAGCGCGCCGACGGCGTTGGCGAAGCGCAGGATGGCCGCCAGGCGGTCTGGTTTTAGCTGCGCGCGCCAATCGTCGGACTGTGTGAGTTGGTAGAGAACCCCGGCGATGAAGGCGTCGCCGCAGCCGGTGGCGTCGACGGTGGGAACGGGAAAGGCGGGGACGGTGACGGCGTGGCCTACGGCCGTTTGCGCATAACTGCCTTCTTGGCCCCGCGTCAGCACACACAGGGTCGGGCCAAGGGCGAGAAGGGATTGGAGGGCAACGGCCGTTTCCCCTTCCCCGGCCAGCAGCGCCAATTCCACCTCGTTGACTTTCAAAAGGTCCACCAGGGGAATCATGGCCCGGATCTGGTCCAGGGCCGCCGCCGGGCTGGGCCATAGGCTGGGGCGGTAGTTGACGTCGAAGGAGATGAGCGCGCCATGCTGCCGGGCCAGTCTCACGGCCGTGTGCGTGGCGCTGCGCGCCGGTTCATCCACCAGACTGAGCGAGCCGATGTGCAGCGCCCGCGTGCGCCGCAAAAAGTCTTTTTCCAGTTCGTCAGGGCGCAGGCGCAAGTCTGCGCCGGGATTGCGGTAAAAGACAAATTCGGCCGTGTGTTCGTCGGGCATGGCGATGATGGCCATCGTCGTGCGGGCAGCGTCGTCGACGCGCATCCCGTCGGTAACCACGCCCTCATCGGCCAAGACGCGCTTCAGGTGCTGGCCAAAGGCATCGTCGCCCACCTTGCCGATGAAGGCGGTCTGGGCGCCCAGACGGCGGGCGGCCACGGCGACGTTGGCGGGCGCGCCGCCCGGTTTGGGATGGAAGGCAGAAACCTGGGATAACGGCCGTCCCACCTCCGCCGGGAACATGTCAATCAAAATTTCGCCCAACGTGACGATGTGCATCTGGCCCCTAACCGCGCAGTTCGCTGTGCAGCGTGTACCGGTCGCCGCGATGGTACAGGCGCAAATATTCCACCGGCACGTCAAACTCAGAAAAAGACGTGCGCTCGATGTACAGAATGGCCGCATTGGCCTCGACGGTCAGCAGGCCGGACAGTTCTTCAGTGGCCGAAATGGCCTGAATGGTCTGGCGGGCGCTGGTGATGCGAATGCCATACCGCTCTTCGAGCATGAGGCGCAGCGAGTGGGTAGTGTAATCCTGGGTCAAAATGCCAGGGCAATACCGCTGTACCAAAAAGGATACTTCCAGGCTCATCGGCTCATCGTCGGCCAGGCGCAGGCGTTCGATCCGAGCCAGGGGTTCGCCAACCTGAATTTGCAGCTTGCTGGCCAGCATCTCCGTTGCCGGCACCAGGCCGGCAGACACCAGCTTGGTTCCCGGTGTGAAACCGCGCTGCTCCATGTCCTCGGTGAAACTGACGATGCGCACCAGGCCCTGCTCCACGGTGGGCGGCGACACAAATGTCCCCTTCCCCTGCTTGCGGTAGATCAGGCCATCGCTGGCCAGTTCATCCAGCGCCTGGCGCACCGTTGCCCGGCTGACCTGATACTGATCCATCAAATCCACCTCGGAAGGCATCATGTCGCCGGGATGCCACTGTCCACTGAGGATTTTGGTGCGCAGCAGCTGATAGATTTGCTGGTACAACGGCGATTTACTTTGCGCGCTGACCTGATCTTTAAGGGCCATACCGTTTCTTACTCCTCAATCAAATATTCATACGGTTGTACGGACAACCTGACGACCATATGATAGTATGGGAAACGGCCGTTGTCAACTGCTTTATCGACAAATTTGGCACAGAATGGGCCTCATCCCGTTTGCTAATCAGCCACAATGCACAAATATACCCTTGACAATTCGGCTATGTCTTATAAACTATAGCCAAGTTGTAATTACAGGATGACAAGATTACAAATCGGTGGGTGCGGCGTGAATATTGACAACAAAATCGACCGATCCAGCTACATCCCTTTCTACGCTCAGGTACAAGATGCCCTCAAAGAGTACATCGCCCACGGCGACATCAAGCCAGGGGAGCAGTTACCCAGCGAACCTGAGCTTTGCCGCATGTTTGACGTCAGCCGCACCGTCATCCGGCAAGCGCTGCGCGGTCTGGAATACGAAGGTCTCATTATCCGAGAAAAAGGCCGGGGCACTTTTGTTGCCGAGCCCAAAATCGGCGAGAGCCTCTTTCAAGAACTCACCGGCTTCTACCAGGACATGGCGCGTAAGGGATTACCCCCTTACAGCAAGGTCCTCAAACAAGCCGTCATTCCAGCCAACGCCAAAATCGCTGCTTTTTTGCAGCTTCCTCCTGAAACCCCCGTCATTCGCATCGACCGGGTCCGCTACGTAGAGGGAGAACCCATCGTTTTTGTAACCACTTACCTGCCTCATGCCCTCTGCCCCACCCTGGTTGAGGCAGACTTGAGCAACCAATCCCTCTATGCCTATCTGGAAGATGCGTACAACCTGGTTATCGATCGGGGACGACGCATTCTGGAAGCTGTGGTTGCCAGCGAGTATGAAGCAGCCTTGTTGGAAATCCCGGAAGGGGCTGCGTTGATTTCACTCGACAGCATTAGCTATCTGGCTGACGGCACGCCGCTCGAATATTATCACGCCCTCCATCGCGGCGATCGGTCGATGTTTGAAGTAGAGCTAATCCGTACGCGCGAACAAATTTCCAAACACAAATCACCTTTGGAAGAAGAATCTATTTAACGGCCTATCAGAGCAAAGGAAAAAAGGAGAGTTTCTATGGCAATGAAAGTTGGTATTGATAGTTATTGTTTCCACCGCTATTTCGGGGAAGTCTACCCGCATCAAACACCGCCGCCTGAAAACGAAAAGATGAGCATGGAAGATTTCCTGAGCTTCGCCAAAAAATTAGACGTGGATGGAGTATCGCTAGAGTCCTGCTTTTTCCCCAGCTTCGACAAGGCCTGGTTTGTCGATCTGAAAGCACAGATAGATGATTACGGATTCGATCGGGTCTATGCCTGGGGACATCCGGATGGGTTGGAAGCCGGCAAAAATCGGGATGCTTTTGATGACATGGTCGCCCAAATCCCTAATGCCAAGTTGATTGGCGCACCGGTCATGCGGGTGGTGGCCAGCAGCCTGATGTTTCGTTTTGAGCCCCATGGCCCCCAAATTGACATTTTGGTCAACTGGTTCAAAGAAGCGGTGAAGGTTGCCGAAGAATACGACGTCAAATTGGCCGTAGAAAACCACATCGACTACACCTCAGACGAATGTGTGGAACTGCTGGAACGGGTAGGATCGCCCTATCTGGGGCTGAACCTGGACACCGGCAATTTCTTGCGGTTGCTGGACGATCCGGTCGAGGGCGCCAGCAAACTGGCCGACCGGGTTTATGCCACCCACATCAAAGACCTGAAACCGGTTAAAGGGTTGAACGCCCGGGAATGGTACTTCTTCTCATCGACGCCGGTGGGCGAAGGGCTGGTGGACAATCAAAAATTGGCGCAGATTTTGTATGATGCCAATTACCAGGGCTTCCTGGCGGTCGAAACAGATTCCCTCCATCCTGACTACGAAAACCGGGAACATTGGGCTGTTGAGCAAAGCGTGGCTGAGTTGAAGCGCATTGCCGCCAGCGTCAAGTAGGGGACAGGGAAATGAAGACGATGAACGTCGCCATCATTGGCACAAAGTTTATGGGCAAAGCGCACAGCAACGCCTGGCTCAATGCTCCGCGCTTCTTTGACATGGGCATCCGGCCTGTCTTGAAGGTGGCCTGCGGGCAAAATGCGGCCGATCTACAGGAATTTGCCGCGCGGTGGGGCTGGGAGGAAACTGAAACCGATTGGCGTAAAGTTGTGGCGCGGGACGACATCGACATTATCGACATCTCGGTGCCTACCTATTTGCACCGGGACATTGCTGTAGCAGCTGCGAAGGCGGGCAAGCACATTTTCTGCGAAAAGCCGTTTGCCATCACCCTGGAAGAAGCGCAGGAGATGTACGAGGCGGCCGAAACGGCCGGTATCGTCCATTATGTAAACCACAACTACCGGCGCTGTCCGGCGGTAATGCTGGCCAAGCGGCTGATTGACGACGGCACGATCGGGCGGATTTTTCACTGGCGCGGCGCCTATTTGCAGGATTGGATTGTTGATCCCGATTTCCCGCTGACCTGGCATTTGCGGCAGGAAACGGCCGGCACAGGACCGCACGGGGACTTGAATTCGCACAGCATTGACCTGGCGCGCTTCCTGGTGGGCGACATCAAGACGGTGTCGGCGATGATGACGACGTTTGTGAAGGAACGGCCGTTACCCGGAGCCGGCGCCGCTACCTTCGCGGCCGGTTCAGGCGAAAGCACCGAAATGGGCGAAGTGACCGTCGACGACGCTTCCTTCATGCTCGCCGAATTTGAAAACGGCGCCCTGGGTTCCTTTGAAGCCTCCCGCTTCGCCCCTGGCCGCAAAAATTACAACTACTTTGAAATCTACGGCAGCAAGGGCAGCATCATCTTCAACCTGGAGCGCATGAACGAATTACAGCTCTTCCTGCGCGACGACCCGGCCTACGCCCAGGGCTTCCGCACCATCATCGCCACCGAAGGCGGCCAGCATGATTACGTCGCTGCCTGGTGGCCCCCCGGCCACATCATTGGCTACGAACACGAATTCCATCACGCGGTGGTGGACTTTATGAAAGCCATCGAAACAGGCGGCAGCATCGCCCCCAATTTTTATGATGGCCTAAAAGAAGTACAAGTGCTGCAAGCCGGCATCCAGTCGGCCCAAACCGGGCAGCGGGTGGCGGTAAATAGTTTGTAGGTCTGTTGGTTGGTTAAGTTGGTTAGTTTGTTGGGCCTCTGCCTACAAACTAACCAACTGACAAACCAACCACCTTCTTCAGCGAGGCGACTTTGAAATTCGGCGCAAACACCTTTATTTGGGAATCGCCCTTCTCGACCACAGATCACCTGTATCTGCTGGACAAGGTGCGGCAAATGGGCTTCGACCTGCTCGAAGTGGCCATTGAAGACCCGGCGCTGGTGAATGTGCCGGCATTGCGGCGGGCGGCGCAGGCGGCGGGCGTGGGCATTGTTGTGTGCGGGGCGTTTGGTCCCGACCGGAATTTGAGCAGCGCCGACGCGGCCATCCGGCAAAACGCCGAAACGTATCTGGCCTGGTTGATTGATGCGGCTGCGGAACTGGAATCGCCGGTGGTAGCCGGGCCGATGTATTCGGCGGTGGGCAAGGAGCGGTTGGCAACGGCCGTTGCCCGCCGGCAAGAATGGGATCGCGCCGTCGCCGGGCTGCAAACGTGGGGCGCTTACGCCGAACAACGGGGCGTCCGGCTGGCCTTCGAGCCGCTGAATCGCTTTGAAAACGACGTGATCAACGTGGTCGACCAGGGATTGGCGCTCATTGAACAGGTGGGGGGAACGGCCGTTGGCCTGCACCTGGACACCTTCCACATGCACTTGGAAGAAAAAGATTCGGCCGCGGCCATCCGCCGCGCCGGTCCGCACATCTTCCACGTCCATGCCTGCGAAAACGACCGCGGTGTGCCGGGCACGGGGCAGGTGAACTGGCAAGGCGTAGCCCAGGCTCTGCGCGACGTCCACTACCAGGGCGCTGTCGTCATCGAATCCTTCACGCCGCAGGTGCAATCGATCGCCCGCGCCGTCTGCATCTGGCGCGAAATCGCCCCCAATCAGGATGCCATCGCTACCGACGGGCTGGCCTTCCTACAAGAATTATTGAGACGTTAGTGAATTGGTTAGTTGATTAGTTGGCTGAGCGATGGTCAAATCAACCGGCTAACCAACCTGACAAACACCTTTTGCTCAGGAGATAACAGCCACATGGCGAACGCGGAAGAACCTATCTTAGAAGTGCGCAACATCACCAAACGGTTTCCTGGTGTCGTGGCCCTGGACAACGTTTCTGCCAAATTCTATCCGGGCGAAGTCCACGCCGTGGTCGGCGAAAACGGGGCCGGCAAATCCACCCTGATGAAAATCCTGGTCGGCGCTTACATCCCGGATGAAGGCGAAATTCTCTTCCAGGGCCAGCCTATCCACTTCGATCACCCCCGCGAAGCGCAGGAAGCCGGCATCAGCATCATCTACCAGGAATTCAACCTGCTGCCGGAACGCACTGTAGCCCAAAACATCTTCCTGGGGCGTGAGCCTACACGCTATGGCCTCATCGACCAGCGTCAGCTACGCCGCCGCACGCTGGACGTACTGAAGCAGGTGGGGGCAGAAGGCATGATTTCGCCGGACGTTGAGGTGAAATCCCTATCCATTGCCGAGCAGCAACTGGTAGAAATTGCCAAAGCGCTTTCCTTCGATTCTAAAGTGCTCATCATGGATGAGCCAACGGCCGCTTTAGCCACCCACGAAGTAGAAATCCTAACCAATTTGATCCACAAGTTGATTGGCCAGGGCATGGCCGTCATCTTCATTTCCCACCGCTTCACCGAAGTATTTGACATCGCCAAGACCATTACCGTGCTCAAAGATGGTCAATTTGTGGCCACGGCCGCGGCCAACGAGGTGACTCCCGGCAAAATCATTACGATGATGGTGGGGCGCGAACTGGACCAATATTTCCCCGGCCTGGCCAAACCGGAGGAAATCGGCGAGACGATGGTGCAGGTGGTAGACGGCGGCAACCGAAAACTCCACGGCATCAATCTGACACTGCGCGCCGGGGAAATTGTCGGCGTGGCCGGGCTGCAAGGCTCGGGACGGACGGAATTGGCGCAGGCGATTTTCGGCGTGGAACCGTTCACCAGCGGCCAGCTCATCATCAAAGGCCAAAATCGACACGTCAAATCGCCCAACGCCGCCATCAACGCGCGCATGGGATTTGTAACTGAGGATCGGAAGGCTGAGGGCATTTTCCCGAACCAGCCTCTAAACGACAACATCCTGGTTTCGGTGCGCGCGCTGCAAGCCATGCTGCGACGCATCAAACGCAACGGAACGGCCAGTAAACCGCAGTTGGTGGCGGAGCTGATCCAGCAGGTGGATGTGCGCACGCCGAGCATTACGCAGGAGGTCCAGTACCTCAGCGGCGGCAATCAGCAAAAGGTGGTGTTGGCCAAGTGGCTGGCTTCAACCTGTGACATCTTTATTTTTGATGAGCCCACACGCGGCATTGACGTGGACGCCAAAGCCAGCATCCACGAGATGATCCGGGAGCTGGCCCAGGCCGGGGCCGCGGTGTTGATGATTTCTTCGGAGCTGCCGGAAGTGATTGGCATGAGCGACCGCATTGTGGTGATGTGGGACGGCCGTATCAGTGGCGAGTTACCGGCCGGCGCCGGCGAAGAGGACATCATGTTCCTGGCAACCGGACATCAGGAACAGAAAGCCGGTGTTCCGGCGGCCGAAGCCGCGGCGGAAACGGCCGTATAACCAACCACGCCCCGAGGAGAAAGGAAGCAAACTCTATGTCAGCCATAACCTGGTCCACCGTTAGGTCCCGCGTTCGCGAAGCAAAAATCCCTCCCGTTTACGCCATCCTGATCGTTGTCTTTTTGGCGGCGATCGTCCTTGACGCCATTTTTGGACGCGGCCAAATCACTTCCAGCACTATCCTCACCAACATGGTGGTGCGCTCCGTCGCCCTGGGCATCGTGGCCATGGGACAAACGTTTGTCATGTTGGCGGCTTCCATCGACCTGTCGGTGGCCTACCTGATCAGCGTAACGGCCGTGATGGCCTCATACCTGATGCAAGGTGATCCCGCCCGCGTGCCCATGGCCGTGGCGGCCGTTTTTGCCATCGGCGGCGTGGTGGGCCTTATCAACGGCCTCATCGTCAGCAAGCTCAAAGTCAACCCGTTTATCGCCACCCTGGGCGTGGGGCTGGTGCTCAAGGGCATCCTCAACGCCAGCTTCGAGACGTTTGTCGGCGCCGTGCCGCGCAGCTTCCAGACCCTGGGCTATGGGGCCATTGGCCCCGTGCCCATTTCCATTTTGGTGCTGCTGGCTGTGACAATCGTCTCGGCTTTTGTGCTGAGCCGCACGCGGTTTGGCGCGCATCTCTATGCCGTGGGCGGCAGCGAGATCACCTCGCGCCTGTCCGGTTTGCGCACGGACCGGGTGCTGATTATGGCGCACGTTATTTGCAGTTTAACGGCCGTGCTCACCGGTCTTTTTGTCGTCAGCCGCTTGCGGTCTGGCGCGCCCTGGGTCGGCACCGATGGCCTATATGACCTGGAATCGATCGCTGCGGTTGTCGTCGGCGGCACAGCTCTGTCGGGCGGCAAGGGCGGCGTCGTGGGCACACTGGCCGGTGTACTAATTTTTGGCGTGCTAGACACCATGTTCAACCAGCTTGGCGTCGATACCTTCCTGAAACAGGTGCTGCGCGGGGCGATCATCATTCTGGCCGTCGCCAGCTACACCATTCGCTCCAAAGAAAGAGCAGCGTAGGAATAAAGATAATGGCTCAAATCTCCACAACCGCCCAGGAACGCTCGCTTTGGGACCGCTTCATAACCGGTTTGCGCAACGTCGCGCCTATCTACGTAGTCCTGATTCTCTTGTTGATTGGCATCGGCACGCAAAACCCCACGTTTTTAGAACCGGCAGGCTTTCTGAATTTGCTGCGCCGGGCCGCGCCCCTCATGGTGCTGACCGCCGGGCAGTTATTTGTCATCGTCACCGGCGGCTTTGATCTCTCAGTTGGCTCGATCATGTCGCTGACGGTAATTGGCGCTTCGCTGCTCATCAACAACGATCCGGCCAATACCTGGTGGGTCATTTTGGTCTTGTTCGGCATCGGCATTCTGGTCGGCCTGCTCAATGGCGTCATCGTTTCTTATTTGAATGTGCCCTCGCTGATTGCCACGCTGGGCATGCTGTTGGCGCTGCGCGGGGCCGGACTTTACTGGACGGGCGGCGCGCCGCGCGGCTACCTGACGGACAACTTTCGCATGTTTGGCCGCGGCTGGCTGGAGCCATTTCCGGTGATCGAACGCTTCCCATATGCCGTCCTGGTGCTGATCGTGGTCAGCGCTGCGGCCATTTATCTGTTTAACCAGACCAATCTGGGGCGGCAGCTGCTCGCCCTTGGCGACAACCCCCGGGCGGCGCGGCTGGCGGGCATCAAAGTGGAGCGGATGCGCATTGTGGCGTTTGTATTGTCGGCGGTAACGGCCGTTATTGCCGGCATTCTCCAGGGTGGTTTTGGCGGGGTCAACCCAGATGCCGGTGACGGGTATGAATTACAGGCCATCTCAGCGGCCGTGCTGGGCGGGGCCGTCCTGCTGGGCGGCCGCGGCTCCATGCCCGCGGCCATCGCCGGGGCGCTTGCCCTGGAAGCTTTGTTTACCTTACTTAATTTACTAGGTCTTCCCAAACCGCTGCGTGATGCGGTCCAGGGATTGATCATTATCGGCGCAGTTGCATACGCTGCTTACCGTTCTCGCCGAACCCGTTAATCAACCCGAGGCCAGGTCGTAACGGCTTCCCCAAACAAAGAGGAGGTGAATCTTATAAGCTTACACAAACAACGATACCACCCTATTATTTCTCAATCGGTCAACCCAAACATGACTTCCTGAAAGGAGGAGAATTTCAATGTTTCAAAAAGACGTTAGACGTACCTGGTTTTTGATTTTTGCCCTTGTCGCCCTGCTGGTCGGCCTCGTCGCCTGCGGCGGCTCCACCACGACCGAAGAACCGATGGTTGAGGAACCGGCCGGCCAGGAAGCCGCACCAGTCGAAGAAGCGCCGGCTGAACAACCCGCAGCCGAACAGCCCGCGGCCGCCGGCCTGGAAAGTGACGCAGCGCAGGTGAAATCTGAGTTTTTCAGCCAGGAGCAGTATGATCGCTCGATGCGCCAGATGACCATGACGCCCGAAGGTCCGGCCGATCAACCTTGGATTCAGATGCTAGACAATCCGGAAATGGTTGACACCACCCAATATGCCAAAGAAGGGCCTTATACCTTCTGCTTCTCCAATGCCGGTGTCAACAACCCCTGGCGCGTCGTTGGCTACACCACCATGCAAGCCGAAGTGGACCTGCATCCCGAAATCGCTGAACTCATCCACGTAGATGCCGAAGGCAGCGACGAAAAGCAAATCGCCGACATCGCTGACCTGGTTGCCAGCGGCAACTGCGACGTGCTCATCGTTTCGCCCAACACCACGGCGGCCCTCACGCCGGCTGTCGAACAGGCCTGCACGCAGCTGCCGGTGATCGTGTTCGACCGCGGTGTGTTCACCGACTGTCCGGTCAGCTTTATCCAGCCCATCGGCGGGTACGCCTTTGGCGAAGCCGGCGCGCGTTACATCATCGACAACTGCGGCGAAGACTGCAATGTGCTGGCTCTAAGAATTTTGCCGGGTGTAGACGTGTTGGAAGAACGGTGGGCGGCGGCCAAACTGGCCTTTGAAGGCGCCCCGGGCATCAACGTCATTGGCGTGGAATTTGGCGACGGCGATAACGCGAAGGTGAAATCGATTGTCACCGACTACCTGGATCGCTTTGGCCGGATTGACGCGGTGTGGATGGATGCTGGCGCAACGGCCGTGGCCGCTCTGGAAGCGTTCGAAGACGCCGGACAGCCCTATCCCATCATCGTCGGTGAAGACCAACAAGACTTCCTGGTGAAATGGCAAGAGAACAACCTCTCCGGCATCGCCCCCACCTTCCCCACCTTCCAATGGCGCACCCCCATCATCGCCGGTCTGCATATCATGAACGGCGAGGAAGTTCCGAAGGTCTGGCGCCTGCCGCAGCCCGTCATCACCAACGACAACCTGGATCAGTACGTACAACCCAACATGCCGCCGCTGCATTACGCCATGTGCGGCTGCGAAAACATGCCCGACTTCCCCGAACGCTGGGGCGGCAGCCAATAACTTTTTGGTAGATCAGACCATTTAGACAGGTGTGCGGATCGGCGAAACGCCGATCCGCACACCAACTCGACCGTCATAAGCGTCGAGGGGGGCTTGAATGATTGAAATTGGCTTTCACACCGATGCGTTCAACAGCGCCTACTGGAGCTTTGAGCAATGCTTGCAGTGGGCCCAGCGCAACGACGTCCACTTCATTGAATGCGGCACCATTGACGGCGTCAGTTGGATTCATGGCTTAGGTTATCAGCCGCACGTCGCCCTGTGGGAAGACCCTCTGGCGCTGCGGCGCAAAATGGAGAATTACGGCGTCCGGTTTTCCCAACTAGACGCGGCGTATCCCCTTTCTTTACCCAACGCGGCTTCTATCGGTACCTCTTACATCCAAAATTCCATCCGCTGGGCCTACCTGGTTGGCTGTGACCATATCGACACCACTGACCACATGTACAAACCAGAAGGCCAGACGGACGAACAGGCTTTGGAACTGATGAAGCGCATCTACGGTGAGGTGTTGGAAACGGCCGTGCGCTACAACATGATCATCAACATCGAACCCCACGGCTACTACACCACCAAACCGGAGTTCATGGCCCAAATGCTCGATTTCTTCGACACCCCCCATTTGCGCATG
>Ga0209607_1000667_pt1:20000-29953 | contig 29953 bp, 12 predicted proteins | sample AD_UKC117_MetaG_FD_184413 | JGI IMG/M metagenome (GOLD analysis project Ga0209607, IMG submission 184413) | Active sludge microbial communities of municipal wastewater-treating anaerobic digesters from Hong Kong - AD_UKC117_MetaG (SPAdes)... | ecosystem: Engineered > Bioreactor >... | reverse complement strand
TTCTTCACAGTTATCGTCTACGGTAGGGATGTCCCATGTCCAGGTATCGTCGCAGGCTACGGTTTTATCTTCGGGTTGCGATAGGACTGGTGCTTCGTCGTCAAGAACAGTGATGGTTTGGTAGACAGGATCTGATTCATTTCCACAAGCATCAACACCAATCCAACTCCTTGTTAATATATAACCACAAACTAAATCTTCACGCTCAATATCGGAAGCAATTATCTGAGCATCCTCGTCGCAATTATCTTCAATTGCAGGAACATCCCAAATTAAATCATCGCCGCAATAAACAGTTTTGTCTTCAGGTTCATCAATATTCGGCTCTTCATCATCAATAATTGTGATGAACTGTTTTATTGTGTCAGAAACATTTTGACAATGATCGATAGCGACCCACGCTCTAACAAGTGTATATCCGCAAGCTGCTGGGATAGAATATACTCTAGAATCCATGATCAGATCTTCATCACACTCATCAAAGGCATTTGGGGTTTCCCATTGTGGAGTTTCAGTGCACGAAATGGTCAAATTGGTTAGTGGATCAATTATTGGAGGTTCATTATCAGTAATTGTAATGGTTTGAGTTACTAGATTGGAAGTATTGCCACAATCGTCAATTGCATACCAGGTGCGGATATAACGATATCCACATTCGAGTGCTTCCTGAATAATTTGATCACCATGGTATTCTAAGTCTTCATCACAATTGTCAACACCCATAGGAGTGGACCAAGTAATATTCTCACCACAATTTATGTTTTTATCCATCAAAGGATATAATGTAGGTGGTTGATTATCAACTACAATTACGGTTTGATAAGCAGTATCTGAAGTATTTCCACAGTTGTCGGTAGCATACCATTTCTTTGTTACCTGGTATCCACAAGCCAGGTTAACTTGAGTGCCTGTTATTTGGTGTAAAAATGCAAAAGGGTCACAGTTGTCTGTGACCATTGGCATATCAAATGTCCAGTTTTGATCGCAGTTTACTGTTTTATTTTCTAATGGTGTTAAATGTGGAGGTGTCGTATCCAGCACAGTAATTTTCTGGTGAACACTTCCGGATTTGTTTCCACAATCATCGATAGCATGCCAATACCTTATAGTTGTATAGCCACAAGATTGGTTTTGTTGCCTTGTGCTGTCTACAACCAATGTTCCAGTGGTACAATTATCACTGGTTACCGGATCATTCCAAATCAGGTTATCCTGACAATAAATGGTTTTGTCAGCAGGAGGAATAATGGAAGGGGCAGTTTGATCAAGCACATCTACTGTTTGTGACACAGTCGGAGAAGCATTATCACAATCGTCGATGGCATACCAGGTACGAATGACCCGTTGTCCGCAAGATATTGTTGAAGATTGGGTAGACACGGTTATGATCTCAAAAGAGCTGCATGAATCAGTGACAACCGGATTTCCGAAGGACCAAATTTCATCACAAGAAACAGTCTTGTTCGCAGGGGCTTGAATTGATGGGGCAACTGTATCAATTAAGGTGATCTTTTGCCAGACGGTATCAGATTGATTACCGCAGTCATCGATAGCAATCCAAGGCACTAAGACCTGGTAATAGCAATCTTTAGAAACCTGGACAGTATCAAAACGCATAAAGGTTGGTACACCACAATTGTCTGTGCCAGTCGGTTCATCATAAACCAGTTTCCGCGAACAAGAGATTGTCTTGTCCGCCGGTTTAATGATCGTTGGCGGTGTAATATCTTCTACCGTAATCGTCTGGGAACCTGTAGCAGTCCCCTGGCATTCGTCGGTGGCTATCCAGGTTCGTGTTACGGTATAAGATTGGGCACACTCGCCATAATCGTACTCATCACTGAGTGAGTCGAGTGTGAATTGGGCACACTCGCCATTAGCGGTTATGACTGGTCTTCCAAAAGTCCAGGGAACATCACAGGATACGGTGATATCATCCGGTGCAATTATTGAAATCGCCGGAACTGGATTAATGGGTGCCGTGTTTTCGGCAAAAATTTGGTTGGTTGGTTGAATAAGAAGCGAGAACAAGAATAAAATTGTAGAGACTGTTCTCATGCTCGTGGATTAATGGTTTAATAATTGGTTGCACGTTTGCAACCACTGCAATACAGTTCGAATTTGGAGGGGGAAAAATGAGAGAACCTGAAAAACTGGGTTCCCGGACATACATCCACAAAAATCAGGCCTAATAACCCGTATCGGGTGATCTTAACAATAAATAGGTCTTTTTACAGGGAAACTGCTAAAAATGACATCGGTGACTGTTAGCTTTCAGCCATGCTTCGTGTTGTTTATAATCCGGCAAAATGCTAGCTACAATTGAGTAAAAAGCTCGAGAATGATTCATCTCGATCAAATGGGCGAGTTCATGAATAATCACATAATCCTGGACAATCTCAGGCGCAAACAAAAGCCGTGTGGAAAGATTAATGTTTCCGGTATGGCTACAGCTACCCCAGTTGCTCCGATTATGTTTTAAGCGTATGGTACCGATTGGCCGCTTAAAATGCTGTTCGTTGAGTTGCCTGACCCGCTCTGAAATACGAGGTTTTTGGTGTTGACCAATGATCCGGCTTAATAGGGTTGGAATGTGTTTATTGATAACTTCTTCCGTCGCTGTGTTAGGGATTTGAATTTTTATTTTCTTTCCGTCCTTTAAGCGGGCGGTAAACGAGACCGAATCGTGGCGCTGGAACTCCAGAATGTACGTTTGATCACCAACGATAAACTCCTGACCATCAATGTATTCTTTCTGGTAAAAGTGTGCTGCCAGGTTCGGATTGTCAGACAGTTGATTTTTTATCCAAAGATTTGCTCTTTCGATTTCACGAGATAGCTGCCCTGATCCTGTAAGGTGCGGAAATCTTAAATAGGCCCCTTTTTTACCAATTGAAAATCGAATGCTTCGTCTCCATTCACGAACAACATGGACCGGAATTTTCCACCCATCGCTCTTTAGGAGATATGATGTGGATTTGGCTTTCATTGGATTATTGGCCTGAAAATTCCTGCATGGCGTCGACCAATACCTGCACACTTTCCAGTGGCATGGCATTGTAAATGGAAGCTCTGAACCCTCCGACCGAACGGTGTCCTTTGATTCCGCTAATCCCTTTTGTTTTGCAAAGTTGCATGAATGCTTCCTCTTGGGAAGGGTCTTTTAGCAGGAAGGTAACGTTCATCACGGAACGGGCTTCTTTTCTTGCGGTGCCTGTAAATAATGGATTACGGTCGATTTCATCGTATAGCAAACCAGCCTTGCGTTCATTCATGGTTTTAATCGCCGAAAGGCCTCCTTGTTCTTTAATCCACCGGAGAGTCAGCATTGACACATAAATCGGGAATACCGGGGGCGTATTGTAAAGGCTATCTCCGTCTACATGGGTTTGGTAGTTCAGCATGGTAGGTAATTCCCTTCCGGTCCGGTTGAGGATTTCCTTTTTGATGATCACGACGGTCACCCCTGCCGGTCCCAGGTTTTTTTGTGCACCTGCATAAACAACGTCAAAGCGGTTGATGTCGATTGGTTCACTCAAAAAATCAGAGGACATGTCCGCTACCAGAGGAATATCCGTGGCAGGTAGTTGGTGATATTGGGTCCCAAAAATGGTATTGTTCGTTGTGATGTGCAGATAGCGTGCTTCGGCCGGAATTTCATAATTAACCGGAATGTGTGAATAGTTTTCCGGTTTTGAGGTTGCAACTACTTTGATGGTGCCAAATGCCTTAGCTTCCTTAATTGCTTTCGAGGACCAGGATCCGGTATCGGCATAAGCTGCTACTTCGTCGTTGGCAAGTATGTTCATGGGTACCATGAAGAATTGTGTCGATGCTCCTCCGCTGAGAAATAGGACGGCATAGGTGTCGGGAATTTGATACAGTTCCCGGATGGAAGTTTCCGTTTCTTCGATTATGGCCGTGAAATCTTTACTGCGGTGGGAAATTTCAAGAATTGACAACCCAGAATTGTTCAGGTTGAGCACTCCCTGTGCGCCTTGCTCCATAACAGATTGTGGTAAAATAGCAGGTCCGGCACTAAAATTATGAATTTTCATCATATGAGATTCGGTTTTGGAAAGGCAAAAGTAATCAAATCCTGATTGTCCTGCTTCATCTTGTTGCAAGGTTCTTTTTGACCTTCTGGCCTCCCTTCGGGCCAAATTGGAGCATTTCTTACCTGTTTTTTTGATAGATGCGACAAATCTGAAAGGGTGTGCGACCAGATGGAAAGCCACGGTGCCAGATCCACACTAGGTTTGCAATATGCTTTTTAATAAAGCTTCAATCAATTCTTAAATTCTTATAATTCAATGTATTATGAAATCATCAATCCTATTTGTTACACTATTAAGCCTTTGTGCTTTCACCTATTCCCCAAATCAAAAGGGACTGGCACAAGTTCGCAAAGTAGATGGCCTTGATATTTACATTTACAGCGAACCACTCGCGGATTTTGAAGAAGTATTTCAAATCACAGGTTTTTGGAACTGGGGAGAAGTCCTGGACGACCGTGCAACCCTGGAAAATGTTGTTAACACCATGGTGCGTAACACCAAGAAGAAAAATCGAAAAGCTTATGATGGTGGTGATCCAAAAGCCGAAGCGATCGTGATTTATAATAATGACCGCGCGATAGGAATCCGCTATATCGACTAAACAATCCAACAGTTAACATGCAAAATCAATCCAACATGAAAATCTTTTCATATCTATTAATAGCTCTATCCCTGATCATCATCTCGTGTAAAAAAGACAAGGTTAAGTCTTCTTCAATCGACGGATTCCGACTATGCCAGTTTGTCAACTCAGACCAACGCTGTGAGGATAACGTGAGTTCCTTCACAACATCGACGCCCCAAATTTATGCTGCGCTTACTGTCAACGATGGCAAGGACGATGATTACCTCACGTTTACCTGGACCTATGCCTCGGATCAATATGAGATCGATGAACTCACGGTTCGACTTGGGGATCTTGGAAGCGGTAAATCCATACAGGTGGCTGGTTCCTTATCGCGACCGAATGCCGGATGGCCATCGGGATCTTACGAAGTGAAAGCAGCACTGACAGGCGGCGTATCGGTAACACGAACATTTACTATTCAATAGTTCTAATACAATGCTTTATGAAATCAAGATATCTCAATAGCACAGGCACAATTATCCTGTTGATCCTTCTGGGAGCATTCTGTTCCTGTCAGGTAGGGGTACACAAAGATTTGGTAACCGGGTTGAAATACAACTATCATGGCCTTGGTGTAGAAGACATCGTGTTAACCAAAGACGGTGAGACCTACCGTGACAATCAGTTTCCGGCAGGCAGTACGGTGGTTATGAATTTTCTCGGAGTGAGCGGGTTTGAAAAGCGAGAAGGCAAAGTCTTTCCCGGATTGTCCGTTCTGGTGAAAGATGAGGCAGGAGCAGTTGTTTTACAGGCGGAGGACTTATTTAGTGAATACAGTGTGGCAGGGCTTGATGCCACCCAGGCCAGCGAACTCTCTTCCAATCTAACCATTGGCGATCCGATGCAACAAGGAGCACATTATTCCTGGCATATCACCATCTGGGACAAGCAGAACGATGGATTGATTGAAGCCAACATGGATTTTGCGGTCCAACCATAATCACGCAAATACCTGTTTGTCGACGATGGCTTGAGCCTCCTCTCCATTGGGTTAGGAGGCTCTTTAATAAAATTACCATATGGAATCGAAACAACCCAAAGATAAAGATTTGCGAATCCAGGAATGGCTGGAAAAACTCCAATATCAAAGCTGGCAATTGGAATTACTAATATCCGGATTTTCCATTGCATTATTGCTTCGGATGTATGATCCTTTAAAAAACTTTCTGGATGACGTTTTGCTTTATGCGCCGGTCAACCCGGTTCTAAATGTCTTCTTTAATTTCATCAGTTTATTTGGCACTACAGCATGGTTCTTTTTGACAGTGAATTTAATTTTACTCGTCGTGATCAGAGGCCTCTGGATCGGAACAATTGGTTTGAGGACACTCTCATCCAAAATTAACCTGGAAAAGATGCATTTCTCTGAGGCATTTGAACAAAAACTCCAAAATAAACTACCTTCCTACGATCATTATGTCGAACAATTAGACCAGATTTGCAGCATTATTTTTGCATTTACATTTTTGACCATACTCATTTTATTTTCATTTGGGCTTACACTTTTGGTTTTTATGACTGTAAAAGAGCTCTTTCACTATGTTTCCAATTTACTTGGATGGGATCAATTGTATGCTTTTCTACGATCTTTATGGATAATTTTTTTCTCACTCGGTGGTTTTCTGTACGCTCTGGATTTTTTCACACTTGGTTGGGTAAAAAAACGTGGATTCCTGTTTCGATTTTATTATCCAATTTATACTTTTTTTAGTCTGATAACAGCAGCTAAAGTTTACCGACCGCTCTATTATAATCTGATAGGAACACGGGGAGGAAGGATGGTTGCGTTTGCTATTTTTCCATATTTTATATTTATTTATTTTACAGTTAATGTGGACGTCTTTAAGCAACGCTATTTTTCATACCAGCTAAACGGAGGATTTCTAGCCGTACAATATTATGAAGATGAACGCACAGAAAATAAAAGGGCTGTCTCGGCTTCAATACCTTCAAGGATTGTCAGTCAACATCTAATGCCATTGTTTATCCGATATGAGCCCAAACAAGATGATCCTGCCATCGCTCTAAAATGTCCGGATTTAGTCCATGGAAGTTTGTCCCTTATTCCTGTTTGGGCACCTGAAGAAGCTCAACAGACTGCAGAGAGGAAATTGGAATGTTTGTCCGGCCTGGTGGAATTATATATTAATGATTCTATGATTGTCAGTCCGACCTTTCATTTTTACGAGCACCCACAAACGAAAGATCCCGGCTTAACGGTTCTGCTTGATTTGGATATGTTGCCACGTGGAGAACACCGTTTGAAGGTAAATAAATATCATTTAATGGGAGAAGCAGAAGAGGTCCGCCTGATTTCGACTCCGGTGGCCCAAATACCATTTTGGATACCCTGATTATCGCAATTCTGTAGGTGGATGTCCGAAGAATTTTTTAAAACTATCGGAAAAATGAGATAGAGATTTGTAACCCACCTGGAAAGCAATTTCCGAAATAGTTCCCGATTTATTTATGAGCATTTCTTTCGCCTTGTTGAGCCGGTAGGTGCGAATTAATTCGCTGGGACTAAGATCGGTGATGTCTTTTAATTTTCGGTGAAGCTGACTTCTGCTCATGTTGATGGTGTCGCTTAATTGATCCACACCAAAATGTTCATCATCAAGATGGGTATTGATGGCCTGCATAACCCTGCTTAGGAACTCCTTGTCCATTGACGGTAACTCCGGACCGGTTGAATCAAGTACGGAGGAGTTACGGAATTTATCCCGGAGTAATTTGCGGATAGTAAGTATATTCTGAATTCGGACTAATAACTCCTGGTGTGAAAATGGCTTGGTCATGTAGTCATCAGCACCGAATTCCAAACCAGCGATCCGATCCTTGTCAGATGCCTTTGCAGTCAGCAAAATAAATGGAATGTGATTTGTACGTTCATCTCTCCGGATATGTTGTAACAAGGTATATCCATCCATCTCTGGCATCATGACGTCACTGATGATTAAATTGGGTGTATTCTGCACAGCCTTTGCTAACCCTTCTTTTCCATTTTGGGCAATCTGGAACCGGTAATTGGGTGACAGAATTTCTCCAATGAAATATTGCAGGTCAGGATTGTCTTCGACAACAAGGATCAATGGCTTGTCTATGTCTTCAATCGCTGAGAAATAATTTACCGGGGAAATAGAGGAAGTATCACTATCGATAGCATTCAATTCAGTTGACAACTGTTCAATTTCAGCTATTTCGTCCGGTGCAAAAGCATTTTTATTTATTGGAAATGATACCTTAAATTCTGTAAAGTCGCCGGAAATGCTTTGCGCTTCAATGATTCCATGGTGTAATTCAACACATTCTTTAACCAGCGCTAGACCAATTCCTGTACTTAGTTTGGTGCTTTCTTCCACCTGATAGAACCGGTCAAATATGCGATGTATGCTCTCCGGAGGAATTCCTTGCCCGTTATCTTTTATTCGAATGGAGGCGTGATCATCTTCATAGGTTAAAGATAGTTGTATGTCTCCGCCATCAGATGTAAACTTAAAAGCGTTGGAAACTAAATTGTTTATTATTTTTTCAATTTTGTCACCATCAAACCAGCTTTCATTTTGTTTGGCAGCGATTTGGATGTCGTAATTAATCTTACGGTTGTGGGCGAGCGATTCGAATGCGAAGGCAAGGCGTCTTACAAAAGTGGATAGGTCTCCGGGGCTTGCTTGCAAATGCATTTGTTTTTTCTCAAGCTTCGATAAATCCAATAGCTGATTTACCAGATTTAGTAAGCGCTCCCCATTTCGTCTAATGATGTCGAAATATCTTTCAGGCTTTGTGACCGTATTATTTTGTAATTGCTCCAACGGTGCCAACATCAGAGTGATCGGTGTTCTGAATTCATGACTTATGTTTGCAAAGAAGTTCGATTTTATATTGTCCAGTTCCCTAAGTTTTGTTTTTTCTGCTATTTCCATTTGTAAGGCATGATCTGCCTCCCTTTGCTTGCGTAGTTGACGATTTCGTAAATAGGCGATGGTGCCCATGGCTGTGAGCAGTAGCGTTACGGCAATCAGAAGGGTGTTTTTTTGCCTGTTTTTTTGTTTTTCCAGCTCCAGCTCATTTTCAGCAAGTTTCTGGTCTTTTTGGGCAGTTTGGTATTTCGTTTCTGATTCGGCCAGCTCCTTTGCATGGGAATCGTTGAAGATGGTGTCCTTTAAGTCACTAAATTTTTTATAATACTGGAGTGCCAAGTCAGGGCGTCCCTTTTCTTCATAGAGATCCGCCATATTTTCATAAGTGTCTTTCAGGTAAGTGACATGATTGATTTCATTGGCCAGATTGATGGCTTTTTCGTACCATTCACCGGCCTCTGTCATTCGGCCCAGGTGACCGGTAGCGCTTCCCATGTTGATGTAGCCAGATATAAGACCAGGTTTAAAATTGTTTTCAGGGGAGCTAAAGATGGAAATTGCTTTCTGAATGTACGGGATGGCGTGATCGTATTCTCCTTTTTGACCAAGTCTTGATCCGATGTTCATACTGGTGTGTGCGACGCCATTCTGATGATTGTATCGAGTGAAGATGGTATTTGCCTGTGTAAAATATTGAATAGCTGAATCCGGATGTTCGGAGGCAATTCCCAAATTATTAAGGACAGTGGCTGCCGTGACAGAATCCTTTAATGCGATTAGAATTTCTGCGGCATGTTTCCAATAGGCAAGACCTTTAGCTTGCTCAAGGTGATTGTAATAGGCGGATCCAATATTGGAATATGCGGTGGCCATCCGGCTAGAATCTTTTTGGACTTCTGCCTGGCGCAAAGCTGTTAATTGATATTCCATAGCTCCGGTATAGTCGCCTGTCTGGCTGGTGACGGTTCCCATCAGATTATTTGCATCAATCAGAAACGTTGGATCTTCGGTCAACTCAGCGATTTCCAGGGCCAATCTGGCATGAAGCATGGCGGAATCTATCAATCCGCTAAGGTAATAACCGGCAGCCCGGTAATAGTGAGCTTTTAAGAGGGCCAGTGAGTCTTTTACTTTTTCTGCAAGCGATTGTGCTTCTGTCGAAAAAGAAATGGATTGTCTTGCATCCAATGCAAATCCTCGTTTGGCGAGGGTATTTAAGGTACGTAAACGTTGTGTATCTGAGGTAGTATGGGGAAGGGTGGCCTTCAGACTGTCTAAGAAAGGATTTTGCCCTATCGTCGAGAAACTGAGGAAAAGCAAGGTTAGTAATATGATTGTTCTGAGTGGCATTTATGAATCAACTTTATCCTGGTATCAGAGAGATAAAATAGTTAAATGTCCCTGAAA
>Ga0209607_1000667_pt1:0-17500 | contig 29953 bp, 12 predicted proteins | sample AD_UKC117_MetaG_FD_184413 | JGI IMG/M metagenome (GOLD analysis project Ga0209607, IMG submission 184413) | Active sludge microbial communities of municipal wastewater-treating anaerobic digesters from Hong Kong - AD_UKC117_MetaG (SPAdes)... | ecosystem: Engineered > Bioreactor >... | reverse complement strand
TAGATGATTTTCACTGAAATCAATACTCCGGATTTTGGAATAGTCATATATGCCGTCAAAATCAATTTGTTTCAGCCGGTAATAATTAAGTCCATAGAATGGATGATAATCTGCAAATTGATAGTCATTTACTGCGTTTGAGGTCCCTTTTCCCGGTATAAATGTCAAGGACACCCAGGTTTTGGTATTCAAAGATCTCTGCACTTCAAATCCTTGATTTGCACTTTCTGAGGCAGTTTGCCAAAATAGTAATGTGTGATCATTTTCTGCCTCAACCTGAAAGTCGAGTAAATCAATTGGAAGCGCCGCTAAACATTGAGCAACCACCTCCGGGCGTGAGTCACAGCCCATGTCATTATTTTCAAAAGCTGCGACTGCTGCATTGATGTCCAATAATTCACAGATGCTTTGAATGTTACAAATGGACAAGTTCGGGCAATTACCGACATACAGTTGTATTAATTCAGATACATCGGTATTGGCCAAATCACTGATATCACTGAGAAGGGGGTTGTCTGAAATGGTTAAGTAACTGGCAATTGAATTCAGATTATTTAACCCACTCAGATTTTCTAAAGCCGAGTTATTATTGATTTTTAAATAATTACCGATCGAATTTAAATTATCAATACCTACAAAATTGGTCAAAACATCATTGTACTGTACTCTTAAATCGTTGCCTATATAAGCCAAATTATTCATTCCTGAAAAATTGGATAAGTTGGTATTAAATTGAACCGTAAATGACCCTTCTATTCCGATGATTTGTGAAAGGCCATTGAGGTTGGTGATGTCTTGGCTGTCGTAAATAATGAGATCTCCCTGAATTATTGAACATCCCGGATAATTGGCCGGGAAATTGTCAATTTGGGATTGAGCATCAAATGAAACACCGCCCGGGAGGCAGGCTTGGGAGGTTAAATCGTAAAATGCTGAGAAGCATAGAGTTGCTATCAGGATTTTTTTCATGTTTCGAATATTTTTACATGAAGTGGAAAAACCAATACTGTTATCCTAATAATTCTGGTTTACTGAATTGCAAAACTTATTTTGGGAGCTAATTCAGAATACGTCCTAGGTAGTAAGAAACGCTCGACGTCCATTTCTGGTCGTTCAATTCCCCAACGTGCATCAATGGGCCTGATTAAAGTGCTATTGCTACCGATTTCAATTATCCATTTTGCAAGTAAGCCAAGGGACTATATCTTTAATTTAATGGCTCCGGTCCAGGTATGATCCGTTTGGTGTTCTGCGATAAGGTTGCCTGCCTCATCGAAAAGATCGACATAGCTATGCATGATTCCACCTCCTGTAGCCATAGTGAATCGGCCTGTTCCACCTACGATCTTAAATGGTTCTTCAAAATAGGCATCGTACTTGGGGTCGGAACCGGGAGGCAGAAGAACGACATAGCCGTTTGTGCCGTGATTATGGGTCTCGATGTAGAGCAGATCACCGTTCGCGGCTTTCAGATAACCAATGCCATTGCCAAATGGAGCGCCAAGTGAGCCATCACGCAAGGGTGAAAAATTGCCACCGCAAAATTGGATTTCTGCTTCTGTGATCTGGCCCAGCATGGTCGCGGTCCCGCAGTTGGTGGCATATTGGTAATTGAATGCAGGCAGGCCGGATGTTTGATCACAATAGCCTTCTCCCGAATTGCTATAGTTTCTTTTCGTGAAGAATGTTGCTTTGAAGGGGACAAAGACAGGACCGGTATTCGGGTTGCCATGACCATATCCTGTAATAAAGAGGTTTGGATCATTACCGACTGAGGTGATTTTCTCCGGGTTTAACAATGCTTCCGGTTGGCAACCGATGAATGCAAGGACAAAAAACATGGTGCCCAGCATGCCTTTGATCATTTTGGTTTTCATGATAATTGATTTAGAATTAAGAATGACTTTAAGGTATTATCGCAGGCGCCTGAGGCGTTAGCCGATTTGTGGCGGATTTTGTAACATATGTTCCAAATGAATCAAAATACCTGGTTGTTTAATGGACCGTAAGCAACCTTTGACAAAACTGGTTTATTGAGCCTGTTGCCAGCGTATTTTAGGGAACAATCCTTGAGTTTGTCAAGCGGGGCGGGCTCATTTTCTGATATCCGAGGGGCGCAATCTGAATGCCTGATGGAATGATCGGCTGAAATGCGAAAAATCCAAAAAACCAACCCGGGAAGCAATTTCACCAATGGGTAGTTCTGTGGTTTCCAGTAGGTTTTTGGCTTCCATCAGGCGAACTCGACGCAGGTAATTTGCCGTTGAATGACCGGTAATGGCTTTTAGTTTTCGATGAAGCTGGGTGCGACTCATCGCCATTTCCCGGCATAATGCATGGGTGTTAAATTGTTCATTGCCAATATTGAGCATAATGATGTGATTAAGGTCATCCAGGAATTTCATCTCCCGGGAGGCAATCGGATCACTTTTAGCTGAAGATGTTTTCGGTGATGTTAATTTATCGCGTAATAATTTACTTTGTTTACTCAGGTTTTTCAGTCTGATGATCAATTCCTCTTTGTTAAATGGCTTGATCAAATACGCGTCAGCACCTTGACTGAGTCCCTTGATGCGATCCTCATCGGTTGCTTTTGCGGTTAGCAGAATGATTGGAATATGGCTGGTACGGGAATCCTTTTTTAAATTACGACAAACTTCAAATCCATCCATTTCAGGCATCATGACATCACAAATGATCACATCCGGTATTTTTGCGACGGCTTTAACAATTCCTTGTTTTCCGCTTAAAGCACTTATGGTTCGGTAATTTGATTCCAGGCAGGTAAGGATATAGGAAATCACATCCTCATTGTCTTCAATAACCAGGATAACCGGTTTTTCTTGATCCGATTTTTCCGAATTACGTTCGCCCATGCTTTGGTCCCGGGAAAGCAACTGTTGCTTGATGACAGGTTGGGGTGGAATGGCCACATTCCTGATGGGTAATTGAATATGGAAGCACGTACCTCGGTCAGGATTACTGGAAACTCGGACAGTTCCGGATAATAATGTCGTGAGCTCTTTGACCAGAGACAACCCAATACCAAAGCCTTCCCGATAGACTGGAGAATTGTTGAGCTCATGCTTTTTTCGGGAATCAGGTGTAACCTGATAAAATCGATCGAAGATGAATGGAAGTTGATCTTCCGGTATACCGGATCCAGTATCTTCTATCCTTATTCCAAGGTATGGAAGTTGATGGATTACCTCTTTGGCTACTTTGACTCGTACCAATCCCGATTCGGGAGTGAATTTTATAGCATTGGAAATGAGGTTGATTAATATTTGTTCCATTTTGACTTCATCATAATCCATTTTCAAGCTTTCCTCCTCGCTCGCGAAGGTTAAAGTTATTTTCCTGCTGTTTGCCAGAGATTGGCATGACTCCGTCAGGTATTTCAAATAGGGGACTACATCTCCATTCGTCCAGTTAATGTCAATGCTCTGGCTTTCAAGTTTAGCCAGGTCGAGTAATTGGTTGACCAGGCTCAGTAACCGGTCACTGTTTTTATTGATCAGTTGTTTAATTTTATTTTCAGCTTTAAGCTCATTGGCCATTCCTTTTATCACCGTAAGCGGAGTTCTGAATTCATGTGTAAAATTGGTAAAAAAATGACTTTTAAATTGGTTGAGTTGTTGGTAGTAGCTTGTCTTCTGCTCGAGAATTATTTTCTCTTCATAAATTTTATTATTACGAATTCCAAGTAGAATTCCAAACATTAATAAGGTTAGTAAAAATCCGGCAATTAATATGATACTCTCTTTGGATAGATAGGTAAATCCGCCAACAATTAAAAAGCTAAGTGTATACCATAGTGCTGAAACGATGATGGGTGTGAAAGACAATAAAAGGAAGCTGCTGAATTTAATTTTCCGACCGACGGCCCATACAACCAGGGCCAATGAGTAAACAAATAAAAATAGATTGATGACTCTGAAATATTGTAAATATTCGTCATATAGCTTAAAGCTAAGTAGTTTTGTGAAAACAAAGGGCACGGACCCTGTTATTGCTAATAGAATGAGCAATAGTTGACCAAATTTGTAAAAAGTAGGTGAATTATTTTTGACATCAACAAACAGTTGCAGATAGTTAATCAGGCCGGTTAATGTTAATACCGTGCTAATTAAAAAAATCGGTTGAAGCAAATAAATATTTGGCTGTAATTTTGGACTATATTCGAAGTATGGAATGGTTTCTACAATGGTGAATAAATATCCGGTTGAACCAAAAAGAAATATCAGGTAGTAAATGGTAAGTCGATCCCGTTGTACGATGACCTGCGCAAGGAAAAACATAAAATAGAGAACAAGAGTGCCTAGTAGAAAATATTTATACTTTAGTCGATCCCGCAATTTCTGGAAGGTGTCTTTGGGTATCTCCCGTATCGTTAACGGGGGAATGATCGAAGTAATCTGGTTATAATATTTGGTATATATACGGGCTGAATCAATGGGATTCACGATTAAGCTTATCGCATCTTGGCCTTTTCTAATACCCAACGGAAGAAATTCTACTAATGAATCATTTCGTTGAATATAACATTCGATTTCATTCCAGCTATTAGGAAAAAATAGTATTCTTTCCTGGGGGAAGTGTGAAGTATTAATAAACAACGTTCTGGTCCATATGCATTCCGGTAGGGAGCGCAGATTAATATTGGCAATGGGTTGGATGTTTAAATTTTGCCAGTTTGAGGTTGCTTCCGGCCACGACAAGTGGCATGGTGTGTCAATAAATGCTTCTATATGGTCCAGCAATTTAATGCCATCGTAATTCATGGGATGGATGGCAGAAACTTCATTGGTTGGTGAAATTGAATAAATGGTGCCATTTGATTCCTGGTTGATTTGTGGAGGCATGCAGGCCATGCAGGCAGTGCAAGTGACAAATACCAGAGATCTGAGCAATAAAGACACTTTAGGGAAACAGTTAATGACTTTAATAATTGCTTATGATGAATATAACTTAATTATGTGGATATTTTTAATAAATGGAGGTGTAAACTGATGTCGGGAAGGACCTGAATCAACAGGCTACTTAGAGATGATTTATTTTAAGCGAATATTAATTGCGTTCATCAGGGTAAGTCAATACGCCGGTTTGGTTCTTTGAGGACCGATGGATTCTATTCTGGTAGTTCAGATCCTAATTTGAAAATTAGTACTGGGAATTACATCTATACTTCAGGGCTGGATGATCAGCTTTTGACGCCAAAACCTACCCTGGTCGCTGATCGTTAAATAATAAACACCTGCGGGTAGGTACCGTTCCCATTCAAGTTGCCATCCTGTGCCCGTGCGATGTGCGTGACACTGGATTTCTTGCCCATGAACGGACCATAAATGAATGGTTTGCGGTGAAATGTTCGGCAAGCCTTCAATCGTTAAGTGGTTGCGGGCTGGCACCGGATATATAGATAGTTGAGCTATTTGCAGTGCATCCCGGGAGGTCGTTTGGCTTTTGGAATTCCATTTGAAATCTGCCCAGATCCGGTATTCTCCGGGTGAAAGGTCCTGGCTCGTTGTCCATTCAGTGACCTCCAGACTGTCCCCGGTTACAAAATCATACCACCAGCCGGAATGGGTAAATTTGACCTCCGTATTTCGGTTAATAATAGCAAAGTTACCCAGGACGATTACCGTTGAATCCGCGCCATGCAAAGTGATTTGTTTTGACAATTGGGTAACATCCAATTCGAATTGCGGACTATGGAAGGCACCGATGTGATCGCGTAGCTGAAACATCTCCCGGTAGACAGATAATAGTTTTTGCCGGTCAGCCTGATTCAGATAATCCCAACGGATGGGTTTATTCGCCAGCCGGCAATCGTTGTTCACAGAACCATCCGGGCAGGTATTGATGGAATAATCGTAGCCAATTTCTCCAAATTGCCAGATCATTTTGGGACCAGGGATAGCCATTAAGAAAACGGCACTTAAACCGGCGTGCCGCAATCCATTCGGCAGGTTCCGTAAGCTGTATTCATTGTTCTGGTTTCCCTGACCAAGGACTTTAAACATTACCCGTTCCTCATCGTGGCTTTCCATATACGATACGGTGGCAGGTGACGTCCATCCTTTGGTGGTATAAGCAGCGCCGGAGAGGTCACCGTTAAACCCTTCAGCGGCCTGGGTAAATGCTCCTCCAACATTGTTCCATAGCAAAAATCCCTGGTCGGACAGTAAGGTCTCTTCTTCCAGATCGGCAAAGTGTTCAAGGATCAGGATCAAATCCGGATCAACTTGATGCAATTGACCGGCCATCCGGTTGAGGATGGCTACCCGCGAGGGATCATAAGCGGACATCGCCGTATTATTCGTGGTAAGTTTTTGGGTAAAACCCTTGGAAAGGTCAAAGCGGAAACCGTCAATATGGTAGGTGTCAACCCAATAGCGCAGTACCCGGTCCATATATTTTTGGGTGGAAGTACTTTCGTGGTTGAAATCATTAAAAACATTAAATGGGTGCCGGGCTGTTTCGTTCAGCCAGGGATTATTTGCCGCCGGACGATTGAGGGCCGGATCCCAATACAATTGTGCCAAAGGACTTTGTCCGGTCACGTGGTTGAATACCACATCCAGTAAAACGGCCATCCCACGTTGGTGCGCGCCATCAACCAGCGCTTTAAATGCCTCAGGAGGACCATAATATTTGTCCAGAGCCATGTGGAAATCCGGATTATAGCCCCATGATTCGTTGCCTTCAAATTCAGATACCGGCATCAATTCAATGGCATTGATCCCTAATTTTTTCAGATAATCCAGGCTGTCTATTAAACTGTTATAACTATGATCGGCTAAAAAATCCCTGATTAACAACTCATAGATGTTCAACCGGTACCGGTCCGGACGTTGGTAACTACCGTCGGTCCAGGTAAAAGGAACCGCATCGCGGATCCAGGTAATCAGGCCACTGGTTTGGCCGGTAGGGTAAGGAGGAATGGCAGGAAAATTATTGCCAATGGAACCGTCGTAGGCCGGATCCAGGATGAGGGTGGAGTAAGGGTCGGCAATCCGCAGGTTGCCATCAACCAGGTATTGATAAAGGTGCAGGGTATCCGGAGCAAGAAGTGACCATGAGCCCCACCAATAATTTTCGGACGTATCAGGTGTTAATTGCCAGTTCGTGGAGGGCAGCCAATGCGATGAGGAACCCAGTAGGTGGATGAATTTTTTTTGAGGTGCTTCGAGCAATACCTGGACCTGATTACCTTCCAGGATATGAATCCCTGGTTCCATACCCGCAGGAATGGCTTGCGCTTCCTTCCTGACAGGCTGAGTGTAATAAACGGAGTCTTGCCAGGTTGAGTCATTGGTTTGTACAATCAGCTTTAGCCAATGATCGCCCGGTTGGGAAGTGAAGTAATTCTCATATTCCTGAATTTGAAAAGCACGCTCCAGGGTGTCTGAATTTTCAATGACATAATAGTTGGCGGGCTGGTTGGTTTGGATGTTGATCAAAAAGGAATCGGTTGCGGGTATTACCAGAATGCTGGATGGCGAATTTTTTTTCACCGCCAGTCCTTCGGTTACCGGATAAAGAGGAACGAAAATATCACCACCCGAGGAGGTTTTACCGGTTTTGCTCCCATCACGATTTCGAAAAACAAAAGCAAGTTCTTTAACTTCTTCTGAGGGAGGAACACCAAAAAAGTCCGGAATGTAGAATGAAATGGTATGCAGGTCATTGCCCAGATTGGACATCTTGACCTTTGGATCATCCTGGCCCCACATGCCCTGGACGTACCGCCATCCATTTGGACCGCTGAGGTTGGTGATGAGCCCGGCATGCATATAGACCTGAGATTCGCCGGTCAACCCTTTACTGCCTTCACGGGCATTAAACAAGACCGTAATGGTATCCTCAATGGTTGCAAAAGGAGGACTAAGGGTTACAATTTGAGACCCGGCCTTAAAACCGGTCAGCACTGATGCTAAAAATGTAATGTATATAACTCTTAAATTCAGCATTTAATTGAAATGATGTAAGGGTTATTGCTAATCAGGTTGTTTGTTGCCGGTCAACATTTGATATCCAACAAACTTATTTAATCAATCCGACCAGCTCTAAAACAGAAATCGTATTTTTGCAGTATTAAGGGACTAAAATAAAGAAAACGTATGCGTAAGTTATTTTATTTACTGACTATTTGTGCGATGGTTTGGATGCTTGGATCCTGTGGGTCCAATTCCGGTGAATCCAACTCGCAGGAATCCATGGATCAGCAGGAGGCGGCCACTGACCGCGCGATGGATACCACTTCAGTGCACGGCAATGGAAAGGAATATACCAGTGCTTATGTCTGTCCGATGCACTGTGAAGGAAGTGGAAGTGACGAGCCCGGAAAATGCCCGGTTTGTGGGATGGATTACGTCGCTCAGGCTGACCATATAAAGGATGGACACAGCCACGAGAACTAAGCGATAATAATTAAGGTTATGAAGAAGCTGATCGATTCCAGGTCAGCTTTTTTTATATAAGTTAATTAATTGATTTGTACCGGAGGAGTAAAAACATTAACACATTCATGTTATAGAAATAGCCCATATGTAATGACCTATAAACACCATTTGAATAGTTGTTAAAAAATTTATATACAAAGTATATATTATTGATATTGAGGTATTTAGATATTCATATAATGAAATATTAACAGGTGTTTTTATATTTAAATTTCCTCTATAAAAGAAATGATAATTCCTTTTTTCCTGCTATTTTAGCCTCCTCTAACTACATGAACGGGATCCATCCGGATCTTTCTCACCTTAGGATAACTACAACACCTGCCTAGCAGGAAAAGACGAGATTTTTTAATAAGACGATTTTCTAATCTAACTACTTGTGCAGGAAAGCACAGGTCGAATGATGCCTATGGGATGTGATTACACTTCACCATGTGTTTCTGTGAATGCGCTATTGGGTACCGCAAAGTGTATCTCGCTAATGACCGTGAATTGGTTATTACGGAGCATTGAGCCAATGGACCGTGGGCAAAAATTGGACCTGCTACTTAACCACTCGCAACAAAACGGATTCAAAAATCCAGCTTTATGAGAAGTGCCTACCGTTACATATGGATTTTGGCTGGTTTGAGTGTCATGGCGATGGCTGGGACATTATTGAATTTTAGAACCAACAACACCCATTCACTATCCAGTCCAATCGCCCAGCCGAAACCGCCCACATCCCTGGAGATGCCCATGATGGCTACCGCATTGACCATGGGAGATGTCATGTTTACTGGCTATCAGTCTGATGATCCGGACGAATTTTCATTTGTTCTACTTACGGACATAATGGCGGGTACTACCCTTACATTTACAGACAATGGGTGGTTGTCAGCAGGAGGATTTAGGGCAGGAGAGGGAACCTTGACTGTAACTTTCGTGAACGATTTTACCTGTGGTACATCCCTCGTTGTGTCCAATCAGGGTGGCAGTTGGACTGTTAGCTCTTCAAGTGGCGCCATTGCAACAGTAGTTTCTGCAGGTTCATTTCAACTTTCAACATCTGGTGATCAAATATTTGCTTATCAAGGCACGGCTCCCACCGGTGTTGATCAATCGCACTTTGTGGCTGCGATTCAAATGAACGGCACCTGGGATTCCAATGCGACCAATGAAAATACATCTGCACAACCTTCTGTATTTTCCATGTCTGGCCTTGGCTTAGCTATTTCACCTGAACGGGATAACGCTCAATACGATTGTAGTACCATTTCAGGTTCACCAACAGATCTACGCGCAGCAATAATCACGACCCCTAACTGGGATTCAGACAACAGTAATGTTTTTGATCTGGGTGATTTCTGTGATTTTTGTTGTGGTTCGGGACCTCCGGTTACGGCTCCCTCACAGGTAGAGGTTAATCAAATGTTTAACCTGGATATCGGCATCACGCCGCCGACTGGCGTTTGGGAGCTGTATGGTTCAGCGGGATGTGGCGTTGGTGCCCCCTTGCAAACAACCACCGGAACCAGCTTTACAGTGACGGCACCGGCAAGTGCTGGTATTGCTACCTATTATATTAAGGAGTCAACCGAAGATTGTTGTACACCCATCGACATCTGTGTGGTTAATCCGGATCCATCGGTCATTTGTACCGACTGTAATTCCGATCCACTGGTGTGCGGGGATTGTTTTTTACCGGCACCTACCGATAACCCGGATCTGACGGCAACGTGTGATGACCTGCAGATGGTCTTTATTCTGGATGAATCCGGATCCATTGGTAACTCCGGTGCAACGAATGATGTACGGGACGGTGTTTTGGCCTTTATGAACGCTTTGAATGGCAGTGGCGTCGAAATGGCGATCATTGAATTTAATGCTACTTCCAGACTGGTTACCAACTATCAGTTGATCAATAACGCACTGATTGCCAGTGTTACCGGATATTTCAACGGTGTTCCTTTCAATGGCCAGACCTACAGCCCAAGTGGCAACACCAACTGGCATGATGCCATCAATGACGCGGACAATCTGGCTATTCAACCTGATTTGTTGATATTCTTCACGGATGGAGAACCTACCGCATATGGCACCACTTCTTCGACAAACTGCTCGGGCAATGCCTCGGTGGTCAACCCGGTGAAGATTGCCAACAAAATGAAAAACGAAGGCACCCACATGTTCATGCTGGGAGTGGGAACCGGAATCAACAGTACCAACCTGCAAGCAATGAGCGGTCCTACCCAATACATGAATGGAGTCAATTCCATCGGTACCTCCGATTGGACAATTGAAAACTTTAGCACCCTCGCCCAATGTCTGGAGGATTTTGCTTATGAGCTTTGTGCCACGTCACTCAGTCTGCAGAAAACGGTTATTAACTCATCCTGTGATGTGGTGACCTTCCAGTTTGTAGTCAGAAATCTGGGCGTATCCAATGTGGCTACTTCCGTGGTGGTAAAAGACACATTTCCTGCCGGATTCGCATCCGTGATGCACAGTGGTCCGGAAACCGTTTGTATCGGCAATGCTTGTGCACCCATGCAGCCGGCTAATACCTTTTGTTGGACCGTTGGCGATTTGCCGCCTTTGACGAGCGATACCCTGCAAATAACGGTAACCGCATTAACCTCCGGTAGCAAAATAAACACCGCTTGGGCTACTTCCTCCACCGCGGATACGGTATCCTCAACCTATGATGCCAGCGGAATAACGACGGACAATACCAATCCTGTAATTACTTGTCCTGCAAACATTACTGTTCAGTGCACACAATCTACGCTTCCGGCCGTGACGGGTACCGCTACGGCTACCGATGACCAGGATCCTACTCCAACCATCACCTATTCGGACGTAACTGCCGGTACAGCGCCTTGCATTACCATCACCAGAACCTGGGTGGCTACCGATGATTGTGACAATTCAGCCAGTTGCGTACAAACCATCACGGTTGAAGACAATACCCCGCCAACCATAAACTGCCCGGCGAATCTTACCCTGAATTGTGGAGCCGATACATCAGCGGCTGCAACCGGAATGGCAACGGCATCGGATAACTGCATGCCAAGCCCTACAGTTACCCGTTCCAATCAGGTTACACCAGGTCCTTGTGCCAATACCTTCTCCATTCAAAGGACCTGGAGAGCGGTTGATGCCTGCGGTAATACCAATACCTGCGTGCAATCCATTATTGTTCAGGATACCACGCGTCCAACCATTGTCTGCCCGGCTAATGTGACTTTATATTGCCCGGCGGACACCAGTGCTGGAGCGAATGGAATGGCCACAGGTATGGATAATTGTAACAACCCGGTATCCGTTTCCCATAGCAATCAAATCATTCCTGGAAGTTGTCCGGCGAATTATACCATCAACCGGACCTGGCGCACGTTGGATGCCTGTGGTAATTCTAATAGTTGTGTTCAGGTTATCCAGGTATTGGATACTACCCGGCCTACGATTAATTGCCCGGCAAATACGACGGTCTATTGCCCGGGAGATACCAGTGTTGCTGCAACCGGAACAGCTACGGGAACCGATGTTTGCAGTGAGCCGGTAATGATCTCACACAGTAACCAGATCGTGCCGGGAAGTTGCCCTTCCAATTACACAATTAATCGCACGTGGCGTTCAGTGGATGGCTGCGGGAACTCAAATACCTGTGTGCAAGTCATCCAGGTTCTTGACACCACCAGACCCGTAATTTCCTGCCCTCCGAATCTGACGCTGGATTGTCCGGCGGATACCAGTGCTGCCATGACGGGCATGCCTACCTACTCCGACGTATGCAGTACGGTAAGTCTGTCCCATTCCAACATGGTAACCCCAGGTTCGTGCGGCAATACGTTTACCACCAATCGGCAATGGAGGGTAGTGGATGCATGTAATAATTCCAATTCATGCGTTCAGATCATCGTGGTTCAGGATACGACCCCACCTCAATTGCCTACACCACCCAATGATACAACCGTAAGTTGCCCAATCGATGTTCCACTTCCGATTCCGTTAGTCGCCACAGACGAATGCAGCGGGCCAATATTTGTTTTCCCACCGGTTGACCGTTTTGCATCTTCCTGTGATTACATCATCACCCGGACCTGGACCTTTACGGACAATTGTGGCAATGTGGATAGTGTACAGCAACATATCCGGGTCGTCGATTCCATCAAGCCCTACTTCATCGATGTCATACCGAATGATACCATTTATTATTCATGTCAGGATACGTTGCCAACTGTTTTACCGGATGGCATGGACAACTGTGGAAGTGTTGCGGCAGAATATGTGGATGTTGATCTTCCTTCTCCCTGTCCGGGTAACCCCAGTGTGCGAGCCATTCAACGGACGTACACCATCCGGGACTTTTGTGGCAATGACAGCATTTATGTCAACTGGCTGTTTTTTGTAGATACGACGCCACCAGTGATCACTCCGGCGCGGGATAGCATTGTCACCTGTGATGGTGCGGGCAATACGGCAGCTTATAACGACTGGATCGCACAACATGGCCGGGCTACCGCCACGGATGACTGTGGTCCAGTGACGTGGAGCTTTATGGTTATTTATTCCAATGATCTATGCGGTGCCACTCGTGAGGACAGTGTCATTTTCATTGCTACCGATCTCTGTGGATTGGCGGATACGACGGGTGCTAAATTCATCATTATTGATGAAACGCCTCCTACCATCACTCCGGCCAGCCCAATAACCATTGATTGTGCATCAGGTCCTGAAGCTTTGAACAATTGGATAAACACGCACGGGGGAGCAACCGCGACGGATGCATGCAGCGCCGTTACCTGGTCCAACAATTTTGGTGGATCACCCAATGCCTGTGATAATAATAATAGTATACCGGTTACATTTTATGCCACCGACGATTGCGGAAATGTAGATTCTACGACAGCGGATCTGACCATTCAGGACGATACACCACCGGTGATTAATCCGGAAGCCCGGGATACCATGGTTCAATGCGAGGGTGGCGCCACCGATGCTTACATGGATTGGTTAAACAATCATGGAGGTGCGATGGCCACCGATGATTGCGGCGCAGTAGGATGGTCCTACGTCGAACTATCAAATAATCCGGGTTGTGGTCTCACCAGAATTTATGATGTACGTTTCTACGCCACCGATGCGTGTGGTAACCGGGACAGTACGGATGCTACTTTCTCCTACATTGATACCGTGCCTCCCGTATTGCCGACTCCTCCCAATGATACCCTTGTTGGGTGCCCACAGGATGCACCATTGCCATCACAACTTATTGCAATGGATGGTTGTTCCGGAACATCTATACCCGTTGTTTCAACAAGGCTTCCATTCACCCCATCCTGCGATTTCTTTATTACCGAGCAATGGATTTTTGTTGATCCCTGTGGCAACCGGGATACGCTTGAACGGCTAATCCATGTTAAAGATTCTTTGCCTCCGGTCTTTCCGGGATTGATCAGAGATGACTCATTATTCTTCGATTGTACCGATACGTTACCAACCGTTTTACCCCAGGCTTCAGATGCCTGTGGTTCGGTGTCATCCTCCTATGAGGACGTCGATCTTCCCAGCTCTTGTCCGAGTGAGCGCATTATCCAGCGAACCTACACGACCAACGACTTCTGTGGCAACAGCGATGTTATCGTCAATTATCTGGTCTTCCGTGACCGTACAGCACCCGTCCTGACATCTGCCAGAGATACCGTTGTTGATTGTGATGGGGCTGGCAATACGGCAGCTTTTGCTCAATGGATCGCCTTGCATGGGCGGGCTACGGCTACTGATGATTGTGGAATGATAACCTGGGATACCATGACCATATCGCGCACCCTATTGTGTGCGGTGACCCGGATTGATTCCATGCTCTTCATTGTTATGGATGATTGCGGCAATGCAGATACGACACAAGCCAATTTCATTATCCGGGATATTACCCCACCGGTGATTACTCCGGCCAATGATACAGCCATCGATTGTTCCGTACCGGGAGGAATCTCGGGTTGGCTGGCCATCAACGGAGGGGCTACAGCAACAGAAGAATGTAGTAGCGTCACCTGGAGCAATAATTATGGTTCAGCTCCCGGTGCTTGCGGAGCACAACCGGTGTTGGTGACCTTTTATGCCATGGATGCCTGTGGGAATATTGATTCGACGACGGCTATGCTGAGCATTCAGGATACGATACCGCCAACGATCACTTCTCCTGCCCGGGATACGATGGTCCAATGTGAAGGCGGGGCAACGAATGCCTATATGATGTGGGTGAATAACCATGGTGGTGCTGCAGCGATGGATGATTGCGGAGCCATCAGCTGGGACACCATGGCATTAAGCTCCACCATGCCTTGCGGACAGACCAATAGTTATGTCGTTCGTTTTTATGCCGTGGATGTATGTGGTAATCGTGACAGTACGGATGCTACATTTACCTACATTGATACGGTAGCGCCGGTACCTCCATCACCTCCGGCTGATGTTACGGTAGCTTGTGTCACCGATGTTCCTACGCCGGTTAGCTTAAACGCGAACGATGCATGTGAAGGAACCATTGCGGGGGTAGTATCACAAATCCTCGATGACTCCACATGCGTCAATGGAAAGACCATTCGTTATCAGTGGGTATTTACGGATGGCTGTCTGAACTCAAGTACAGTTACCCAGACCATCGTAGTCAAAGATTCGATTGCGCCGGTCATAGCTGGTGTTGTGGATGGAGCCATGTATACGGTTAACTGCGACGATCCGGTTCCCACCTTTACGGTGACTGCCAGCGATAATTGCGGTTACTACAGCCTGATCATGTCGGATAATATGATGGGAGGGGCGTGTGCTTCAGAATCTATGATTGAGCGTACCTGGATTGCACGCGATACTTGTGGCAATGCGGATACCGTGACGATTACGATTGCAATCGTCGATACCATTTCACCCGTTGTCCAGGTACCTGCAGATACGATGATATACTGTACTGCAGATACCAGTGTGGCCAATCTGGGGGATGCCATAGCTACGGACAATTGTGGAATGCCTGCTCTGGGTCACATCAACCAGATTATTCCGGGTTCTTGTCCCCAAGAATACACGATCAGAAGGATATGGACTGCGGTAGATGCTTGTTTGCACGTAACGATGGATACCCAGTTGATTCAGATTATCGATACCGTAGCACCGATCTTGGTTACACCGCCCATTGATACGACCATAGAGTGTGACGAAATGACGATGTCCTTGCTGCAAAGTTTCCTGGATCGGCATGGTAATGCCATGGCCACAGACGAATGTGGTGCAGCAGTGACCTGGACCTACCGGTACATGGTGGTACCGAATGCCTGTGATCCGAGTGGAAGCAATACGTTCCCAGTCACCTTTATCTATATGGATGAGTGCGGTAATCAGGATTCGGCCATGTCAATGATCACCATCGTTGATACGCGCCCACCGACGATTACTGTTGAAGCGGCGGATACCACCGTGAACTGTGATGGGGCAATGAATATGTCCGATTTTGATACCTGGGTTGCCAACATGGGAGGTGCTGAAGCTACCGATGACTGTGGAGTAGTCAATTGGCGATATGAGATCCTGGGTACACTTGATCAGTGCGCGGCTACTCGAATAGATACGGTACGGTTCATCGTATCGGATTTGTGTTCCAATGAGGATACGACGATGGCATTATTTATTGTCATCGATACGACTCCTCCGATGATTATTATACGGGACACCATGATTCTGTGCGATCAGGACACTTCGGTAAGTAATCTTGGCGGACCAACGGTTATTGAAGATTGCGGCAGCAGTACGCTCTCTCATACCGATATGGTAACGCCAGGAACCTGTCCACAGGAGGCGACAATTACCAGAACCTGGGTAGCCGTCGATGAATGCAATAATTCCAGTACCGTTGTACAGACAATTGACGTGATAGATACGATTCCACCGGATGTCGTGTGTCCTGCTCCTTCATTTGCTTCCTGTACAGCGGACGAAATACCAATCATCACCAGCTGGGCTCAATTCCTGGATAGTTTGGGAAGTGCCACAGACAATTGCAATCTGGATACCACCACCTTTGGTTATGTCGGATTCCGGACGGTGATCCAACCTACACGTCGCCTGGTTTACCGCGAATATCAGATAGGAGATGGTTGTGGCAATTTTGGGAGCTGTGAACATTTGATTATTGTGCAAGATGTCACTCCTCCCGATGCCCGTTGCGTTGATACATTACGCGTCATGGCTGATGTAAATGGCGTGGCGATCATTTCGGTTGACGCCATCGATAATGGAAGTACCGATAACTGCGGCATCGATTCAATGTGGTTGGATCGTTCGGGATTCAGTTGTTCGTTCTATTATAATATTGATCTCGTGCGCGTGACCACCCTTTACGTGCGGGACTTTGCAGGAAACATTTCCACCTGCCAGGCAACGTTGATCATCACTTGTCCTTGCCCGCCAAGCCCATTACCACCTACCTGTAATGATGAGATCACGGTAAGCCTGGGTTCGAACTGTAGTTTTGAAGTGGATGCATCCGTGATTATGCAGAATTACGTGGAAGGCTGCGATGATCCCTATAAGGTTACACTCACCAATAGCTCGAACGTCAATATCGGCAATGTGGTGACTGAAAATGAAATGGGCCAGGATCTTATATTCAACATCATCGACACGACCAATGGAAACCGTTGCTGGGGTCATGTTCATGTTGAAGATAAAAGGCCGCCGCAAATCATCTGCGAGGATCAAACCGTCAGTTGTATTGATCCGATACCAGCCTTGCCTCAGGTGGAGGAAAACTGTAGCTTCCAACCCAAGCTGGATCTTTTGGAGGAATCGTGGACGGACTACAATTGCAGCGATAATACTGAATTAGCAGGTGTGATGCACCGAAAGGTACGGGCGACAGATCCCTGGGGCAATTTCCGTGAATGTGAACAGGATATTTATGTGCGGCGAGAAAGTCTGGATGACCTGTATTGCCCCGCAGATACGGTTCTTGAATGCTGTACCAAGGATGCCGAAGGTGTTTACAAATTATGGGA
>Ga0209607_1000666_pt1 | contig 29967 bp, 28 predicted proteins | sample AD_UKC117_MetaG_FD_184413 | JGI IMG/M metagenome (GOLD analysis project Ga0209607, IMG submission 184413) | Active sludge microbial communities of municipal wastewater-treating anaerobic digesters from Hong Kong - AD_UKC117_MetaG (SPAdes)... | ecosystem: Engineered > Bioreactor > Anaerobic >... | reverse complement strand
GCTAACCGATTCTTGACCGCCGCCAGCCATGCCGCGCCATCGGCGCAATCCAGCAATGCCTCGCCCAAATCTTCCAACACCGCCGGTTCGCTGATCTGCGCCAACAGCGGTGCACTGTCCGCCGCCACAACTTCGCCAAAACGACGCCGCACCTGACGTAGCAACAACTGCCGCTCAGCATCCAAACCCTGCTGTAAACCCTGCTGTAAACCCTGTTGCAAGCCCTGTTGTTTCCAATCTTCAGTCCACTCCACCACTCGTTCCGCTAACATATCGCGCACCTCGCTTAATTCATTCACTTCATCAATCCGCACGCCCGGCAAGCGGGCCGGTAACAATACCTGCCGCAGCCAAATAGCAAACGCCCGTCGTAAACTGACCTGCTCAGGCGCTTGTAACCACTCCACCAACGCTGCCACCACCTGTTGCACCTCGGCTGGATCACGACTGTTTTCCAGCCGAAACAACGCCGCGTTCAGATTACGCAATGGCGCTAACTCGGTGTTGCTGTAACGGTTCTCCGCCAGCAGCAGATAGCGAAATTGCGGTTGATAGCGTTCCAGACCCGCGGGCGCGGCTTCGAGCAATTCGGCAAGCTCGGTCGCCGCGGTCCAGCGGGGCCGACCGTTGTACAGCACGACTGGCAGCACCAGCGGCAAGCGGCTTTCTACGGTCAATGGCCCGGCGCGGATCAAATCCTGATACAGCAATCCAACATAGGTCAGCAGCCGCACCGCCATGAACGGGTCGACCGCCGATTGAAATTCCAGCAACAGATAGACATACAACCACCGATCCCGCAGGCGCATCCGCCACACCACATCGTCGGCCCGTTCGCGTAGATCATCGCTGACATAGTTGCCTGACACTTTCTCCAGCGTCGTGAAATCGATCTCGCGCACCCACTCCTCACGCACAAACCCGCGCAGCAAATCTTCTACCATCGCTGCATGGGAAAACAATAGCTTGTAACTGTGATCGTGAGATTGCGCCATCATGAGGGTTCATATTGAACTGTTGGCAAGACCAGCCGACTCAATGGCAAGCGCAGCGACCGCGCCGCCGGCGCCGAACCGAAACCTACCCGGCCCATGTACACCGCCTGCTGACAGGCTTCCCGCCCGATCAATGCCTCCAACTGACTCGTCAACCGCCGCGCCTGTGCCAGCGACCGCGACTGCTGGCTGAACACAACATCGTTGTAAATATAGGAGGCAAAAATCAGCGGCGTCATTTCCGGCTGGAACTGCAATCCAAGATGTGTCGCCGTCAACCAGAATCGCTGCATCGCCCGGCCTCCGGTCACATAATCATCCATCGCCTGCAACGGTTGTTCAGCCACAATCACAAAATGCGCCGCACAGTTCAGCGCTGGCCACACATCCAGTTGCAGACGGGGCAACAGCGTACCGCCCAAATACCGGTTCAGAAAACACACCCGCTTCCAGCTTTGCATCGCCCAACGCATCAGGCGTAAGGCCACCGGGTCCAGCCCTACCGCCTGGTCAGGAATCCGCTCCTGGCTGAACTGGCTATTCCACTCGATAATGGATTTGTGAACCGTATAGGCTTCTGGCGTGGTCAGGCGGATTTCCGCATTTGCGAATAGCAACCGCGCCATCTGCCGCAACGTCGCGGACCCTTCCAGCCACAACACTCGGTATCCAGCGCCAACGGATGCCTCCAACGCACTCCGCTCTCGAGAACTCAGCGGCCGCCGGCTAAAAGCCTGGCGATTCGTGACCCGCGTGCGAATCACCGCTTCCAAAGGATGCGGTTCCGTCAAGGTGTCAGAAAATTTGACATCGAAGGTTGGTCGAGTCTCAGGCAAATCTTTACGACGGCGAATATCGCAACGCCAGCCGTGCCCCTGTGCCGCAATCTCCAAGGTTTCCAACAAACCGCCCAATGCTAACTGGCTAGCACGGCCTTGCAGGTCATAGATCACGTGCTCGCGGGTATCGAACCCATGCACTACTAGGCACCGCTCACCCGGGATCTCGAACCGCCACGGCTGGGTGTTGTCGCCACTTGGCGCCCAGCGGGCCAAATCCAGAATTTGCTCTATCGGTGTCAAGGGCGTTTCCGAGGCTGGTATCGCGCATTGAGCCCCTTGAGAAATCTGGCGCCCCAATCGCCGCCGCGCCACATACAACCCCAGCCGCTGCAAAGGATGACGATTTCCTCCCGGCCGCCAGGTCAAGGCCAGTTTGTTACGGTAGGTATCAAAATGCATGCCCCACGGCGCTGCAGGCGCTTTTCCACGTCCTAGCAAAATTTTCAGTGCCTGGGTGGCTGCCATCCCCGCACATAACTCGCAAGCCATTGGCGTCGATGGCCCCCGGTGGTTTGCCAAATCCACGCGCGTGGGATCCACCAGATAGCCCATTTGCAACATCGCTGGCGATAATCCCAAGAGGAAGCGCAGCAATTGCTCGTCCTCCGGCTGCCCCTCCAGACGAAAATACGCCTCGAAACTCATCTTTCCCGGCAAGAAGTTCAGCAGCGCTGCCCCCATCCCCAGAGGTGCGGCGGTGATCGCCGGAATCCCCCGCGCCGCGCACGCGGCAAACACCTGCCGGCGGGCTGTCACTGCAAAGAAATCCAGACCATCCACATACAGATCAACGCCCTCCAAAAAATTATCCAGATTATCGGCGCTGACTCCATGTGGAAACATCCGGAGATCCAGTTCCGGGTTAATGTCCAGCGCCATTTCCGCCAATACCTCGACTTTTGGCCGGCCGATATGCCGTAGACTCGCTCCCGCCTGACGATTGAAATTGGCCAGTTCAAACACATCGAGATCGGCAATGTTAAATTGTCCGATGCCCAGCCGGGTCAAGGTCAGCAAATGACTGCCACCGACACCTCCCAAGCCCGCAATAGCGATACGCCGGATACGCAGACCGGCCTGCTCCGCCTCGGTCACCCAGCCGATATTCCGCGAAAATGCGATTCCATAATCGAAAGATGCTGTCATTGCCCAATTCTCCCCAGTAAATCTGCTGTACTCAATATAAACCCGGCAGGTCCGCGCAGCGTCATCTGTTGAGCCATGGAAACGGTATTAGGAATCCCGCAGCAAAACAGCCAACGGCGCCAGTTGCACCTCAGCTTGGGCCAGCAAACGATCTTCCTGACCGCTGTAGATCAATCCCAGACTGCTGAGCCGTGCTTCATGCCCGGACAGCCCCGCCTTTCCCAGCATCGGTTTAGGCGCGCGCACCAGTAGATGTATCGGTTCGTTACTGCGCAGTGCTCGTGCTGTGGGGCCATGCACACTGATCCGATGTGCGGCGTAAACCAGCGGCGCATTGAAAAAATCATGGCCGCTGGCATGAGCCTGCTCCAGCAGTGCACAGGACAGCAACGCGGGCGCGAATAAATCCGGAAAATTGACGCGTCCTTCTAGTTCATCGAACCAGTCCGCCGGATTGGCCCGTGAACCGGCCAGGAAGTTCTTCGCATGACCCGTACTGGCGAATTTGCGTTTCAGAAACCACTCGCTGCGCGTCAATCGATCCGGTGCTTGGCGTAACGGGTGAGTAAAGGGCACATGATCCGGAACCGGTAAGCCCGGCGATTCAGAGGTACGCCGCACAAAGCCCAGTAACACCGGGTGCCTCGTTGCCTGAATTAATACCCGATGTGCGATAGCCGGCGCGGGCGCCTGCTTGTAGCGACCGGCGCGGACACTGGCCTCGAAGTGCTCTCCAGGTGTCAAGGGGCTGGCAAAAGTGAACTCGTAATGGGTCCAGGTCAGTGCCTGCTCGGTAGCAAACGCCTCGTCGGCGATCCGGTTTGGCAGATGCAGGATGAGGCTCTCGATTAAAGCTTCATACTGGAATCCTAGCACCAAAGGCCCGTTAAACGGGTTACCTGCAATCTGGCGCCATTTGATCGGATCATGGAAGGGATTGAAATCGTCAGTCGAGAATCGAGCGGCATCGATATGGATCTGCTCAAAGTGTCCACGAAACACTGCGGTATCCCCAATCCACGCATAACCATCGGCATCAGAGATAACTCCAGTTTGCGAATGGGAATCAACTTGTTTAGTATCTCGCAGCTCTTGCGGATGGCTCCTGAGTATCATGATGTCCCTCCATCTAATCTCCTGCGTTTTAATCTTTTAAATCAGTTTAAATAAATATATTGCAAGAAATATGGGCACTATTAGGTATTTTTTTAATAAATACAGTCGCTCGATAGTCGAAATTTTTTACACTACTCGGTCTTTATTATAGATAAGATTTATAAGTTTAATTTTAATTAATTGAATATCATAGAATAGTCAAAACTATATGGTTGCTCAATAATGTCAGGATTTTTTACATTTCAAGAGCTTTGAATACAAGTTTTAACTTTAATTAATTGTTTTTATTAAAATTTATTAAATGGATGTGAGTTTTGCTTTGAAGATTAAGGTGAAGAACTTCCACCGATGTCTCTGTAAGTAGGCAAAATGGATAGAAGCCGGTTTCTAATTCCGAATTCATTGGGTGAGCCATGTTAAGGGATATCTTTACAGACTATCTTTGTTCAGGTCATCTTCAAGATCGATTGTGCATACAAGTGTGATAGCGAGAAACATTTTTTCCAAGATTAAACTTTCAATAATTCCGGGGAACATATGTTTGACCATGCTTACGAAGTGATCCTAGCCGACACAGAAGCTAGCCGCGCCATCCATCGGAAGATTCGCTACCAAGTCTATTGCCAGGAGCGCCGCTTTGAGGACCCCGCTGAGTTTCCCAATGGCGAAGAGTACGATGTTTGGGACATTCACGCTGCCCACTTCATTGTCCGGCATCGTGCAACGGCGACCTGGGTAGCTGCTGTACGGCTCGTGCTCCCGGATGCCTTCCAGTTTCCAGTCGAAACGCTGCACTGCCTGAGCTCTGAACAGGCCCAATGCCGGCCCCGCCGTGAACTGGCGGAAGTTTCCCGCATCTGCATTATCAATGCCCCCGCACCCTGGAAAATGAACCGGCATCTGGATTATCAATTCGGGCATGCCGGCCGGAGCGGCGAACACGATATTCTCCTCGGCATGGTCAACGCGCTCATCATCTATGGTCTGCACCGGGGAATCGAGTGCTTTCATCTACTGATAAGCCAATCGTTTGCACGGTTGTTGAAACGGCTGGGGGTCATTTTGCAGCAAGTGGGAAACACCATTGACTATCACGGCCTCCGTATTCCATACCAAGCTGATATACGGGAAACCTCTAAATCATTGGTCGCCCGATCCGCGCTATTTCGTGGGCTGTTTAGCCGGCGGGAGTTAGCTTATCAATCCTTCTCGGCGCTGGACGGCGTCTGGCAAGAGTTCGAGATGATGCCGCCCTCCTTTGACTGGCCCCCCGCCCCAGAAACTGCACGGCGCTCTGAAATCCCCCTATCCGTGCCCAGCCATCCCGGTGTCTGGCACATGGAAGCCGAGCGTTCCCGGCCGGGCCCCGGCGTGTGGCGCAGCGTAACCTGAAATCAGGCGCTCCTTCTTTTCTACGCGCATCTCCATCGATGGCGATCGATGCCTTGTGCGAACTTTGAATCACCCCTTCAAAGGAATTTGCCGTAGATAGAAACAGTATCACCATGCACATTGAACTGCGTGATCAACCCTTTGAGCCGTTAATGGTGCTGGCTGCTTATCAGGCGGATCTGAACCAGCGTTTGCAGGGTCACTATGGTGCAACAGCCATCTTCATTGGCACGATGCGCGATTTCAACGAAGGCGATGCAGTGCAAGGAATGATGTTGGAGCATTACCCTGGCATGACCGAACGTCAACTGCATCGCATTATCGAAGCCGCTTGCCAGGACTGGCCGCTGCTGGATGCCCTGCTGATCCATCGGGTTGGTGCCTTGCAACCCAATGATCCTATCGTGCTGGTTGCGGTCTGGTCGGCGCACCGGGCGGCGGCATTTGCCGCCTGCCGCTTTATTATGGAAGAACTCAAATCGAAGGCACCGTTCTGGAAGCGCGAGGACACCGCCGCTGGCGCGCGCTGGGTGGAACACAACACACCGGCTTGAGAGCGGCGTAGCGGTTCAGGTGCGTTCTGGCGGGTGATCCGCTATCCTGAATGGATGAACGAACCTGCTCCCAACCCGCTTATCGCCCGCCGTTTTCGGGGGTTTCTCCCGGTAATCGTTGACGTCGAAACCGGCGGTATTAATGCTTCCACCGATGCCTTGCTGGAAATCGCCGTTGTGATCGTGCGCATGGACTGGCAGGGCTATCTGCACCCCGCCGGAACGCTGGCGCATCATGTCCAGCCGTTCCCCGGTTCCCGGCTGGAGCCGGCCTCGATGGCAGTGAATGGCATCGACCCTGATCATCCCTTCCGCTTCGCTGTGCCAGAACGCGAAGCGCTGACGGCTATCTTCCAGGAAGTGCGCCGGGAAGTGCGGGAAACTGGCTGTAACCGCGCTATTCTGGTCGGCCATAATGCCTTCTTCGATCTCGCATTTTTGAATGCTGCCGTCGAGCGAACCAAACTCAAGCGCAATCCCTTTCATCCTTTCAGCAACTTTGACACGGTGTCGCTGGCGGGCTTGGCCTATGGACAGACAGTGCTGGCCCGGGCACTCCAGGCGGCGGGCATCCCCTGGAACGAGCGCGAGGCGCATTCCGCTATTTACGATGCCGAACGCACGGCAGAACTGTTCTGCCAGATCGTTAACCGCTGGAAGGATATAGGAGGCTGGGTGCCAGGCGAAGAGTGAAAGCAGTGCTTACTCAAAGCCATACGGTAGCGGCTCCAACTTGAGCATTGGCCCGTTAGCATCGCCCAGTTGTAACACGCCCTGTTCTGCGCAATCAATCAGGGCTGCTGCCAGTACCGTATAGCCACCCTCTGGATGGCGAGCGGCATCAACCAGCCGGCCCGCGCCTTGGCTGGCGTCGGCTTGCGGTGAGAATAAGGGATCGCCGGGCCGAGGGGGGGCTGGGCTATCCACCCGCGCCAAATACATCCGCCGTTTCAGTTTGCCGAGGTAGTGCGTGCGTGCGACCACTTCCTGCCCGGTGTAGCAGCCTTTCTGGAAGCTGATCCCATCCAGCCATTGCAAATTGAGCATCTGCGGGACGAACGCCTCTGCTGTTTCTGGGTAGATCGTGGGAATACCCGCCAGAATGTCCAGCAGCCGCCACGGCTCCGCGCCAGTGAAAATAGCTTTTCTCTCCAGAGTCTTCCAGATTGCCTGCATTTCCAGCAGTGAGCCATGCAGTTCAAAACGTGGTAGTGTTCCCGGTGCACGGATTATGGTGATGCCTGGCCAATCGCCTGTTGTATGAACAGCTCCGTTTACAATTTCGGGAATCGCACCGAAAAGACCGGTCAGCAAGGTCTCAGCATTTGGACCGGCCATCCCGAATCGCACTAGAGAGCCGCTGGCATCCTTCAAGGCGGCCTTGGCTCGCAACAGGTACTTGCATAATCGGGTCAGCACCGGTTCAACCAAGGTATGCGGCAGTTCCAGATACAAAACATCGTCCCGCCGGAACAGCCGGAAACAGGCTAATGCCCGGCCTTTGGGTGTGCAGAATGCACCGAGGAGGCTATGCGTGTGTGTAGCCTGGCGGACATCACAGGTCAGTTGCCCTTGCAGGAATTGATCAGCGTCAGGACCTTGCACTGCAATGAGACCTCGATACGATAAATCGCTGCACAGATCATCACCGTTCAACGCCGCTCGTAATTCCGCTTCTGGATGGCCAAAATGCACCACATGGCTGGATTCCAGGCCAGCACCAAACTCTTCTTTAAGAAAATCGCCCCATTCTTTATTCATCGCCTTGAGCCTTGAAATGATTTCCGGCCCTATCCGGTCAGCCGGCTTTGTGGAAATTCTCGAATGCTAAACGAGGGTTCATTGCGTTCGGAATCTACGAACGGCATAATAACCTGACAATTAATATTGACACCGGAGCAGGCGCACGGCGCAAATTTCCGGCGGTCCCATCGGCGGATGGGGCCAGGATGGCTTACCTGCCGCTATCCTTTAAACCCACAGTGAGCCACTATGAATAAGAACGATCAACCAACGCTATCCCCGCAACCCTCTATCGCGCCTGATCCCTCTCAAGACATTCCTCCTCCCAAAAAACCTAAGGAATATGGCGGTCCCAAAGGCCCTGAGCCAACCCGCTACGGTGATTGGGAAAAAGCCGGGCGTTGCATCGATTTTTGACCGGTTGTTCCGCCGGTTGCTCAACCTCTCATTCCTAATATCCCGTTACCCGATTTTCCCTAAAAATTCGCGCGGTATTTGGTATGCTGTGCACTGCACAAAACAGAAGATTTTTGTTCGTCACTACATCATTAAGGAGAGACGCATGTCTGCCAGCAAACGGCCGCTATCGCCGTTCATGATCGGCCCTTATTACAAACCCCAAATGACCTCCATTCTATCCATCACCCACCGTGCTACGGGTGCCGGTTTGGTAGCCGGCACCCTGTTGCTGGTGTACTGGCTGGCGGCGGCGGCGCTTGGCCCCGAAGCCTATGAACACGCTCAGGCTCTATTGGGTTCGATGCTTGGCCAGTTGCTCTTGTTTCTGTGGACTTGGGCGCTGTTCTATCATTTGGCCAACGGCATCCGCCACTTGTTCTGGGACGCTGGCTACGGCTTCGAACTGGATGCAGCGGCCAAATCTGGCTGGTGGGTCATCTGGTCTTCCATCATCCTAACGTTCCTGTGCTGGCTGGTCGCTGCGCCCTGAGGAGAAACCCTATTATGAGTCTTCGTACCCCGCTTGCCCATGTTCGCGGTTTGGGCACCGCTAAAGACGGCACACATCATTGGTGGTTGCAGCGCGTGACGTCGATCGCCTTAGTTCCATTGGTGCTGTGGTTTGTCATTTCCCTGCTGTCGATTTCCCATGCTGACTACGAGACGTTCCAGTATTGGCTCAGCAATCCCTTCAATGCCGGGCCGATGGTCGCACTGATTATTGCGGCATTTTATCACGCCAGCCTGGGTATGCAGGTTATTTACGAGGACTATGTCCGGCCAGAAGGTGCCAAATTCATTGCGCTGCTGGCTACACAATTTATTTTATTCCTGCTGGGCGCCATTGCTGTGGTCTCCATACTTAAAGTCGCTCTGGCGGCCTGACGCCCATCACTGGAGGCTGAGGTTTCATGTCTAACGCATACAAATTGATTCATCATAATTATGACGTGGTGGTGGTCGGCGCCGGCGGTGCAGGGCTGCGCGCGACCTTTGGCATGGCGCAGAAAGGCCTGAAGACGGCCTGCTTGACCAAAGTTTTCCCCACTCGCAGCCACACTGTAGCTGCTCAGGGTGGCATGTCGGCGTCGCTCGGCAACATGGGGCAGGATCTATGGCAGTGGCACATGTACGACACCGTCAAGGGTTCCGACTGGCTTGGCGATCAGGACGCCATTGAATATATGTGCCGCGAGGCGGTTCCGGCGGTCATTGAACTTGAGCATTACGGAGTACCCTTCTCGCGCACTGAGGAAGGCAAGATTTACCAGCGGCCGTTTGGCGGCATGACGACCAACTACGGTGAAGGCACCGCTCAGCGTACCTGTGCTGCTGCCGACCGCACCGGCCACGCTATTTTGCATACCCTGTATCAACAGGCATTGAAGCACGATGCCGAATTTTTTATTGAGTATTTCGCCCTTGACCTGATCATGGACAATGACGGTGTATGCCGTGGCGTCGTGGCCTGGGACCTGGCCGATGGCTCGCTGCATGTATTCCGCGCCCATGAAACCGTGCTGGCGACCGGCGGTTATGGCCGTTCCTATTTCTCGGCAACGTCAGCTCATACCTGCACTGGCGACGGCAACGGCATGGTGCTGCGCGCTGGCCTGCCTCTGCAAGACATGGAGTTCACCCAGTTCCATCCAACCGGCATCTACGGCTCCGGCTGCCTGATGACGGAAGGCTGCCGTGGCGAAGGCGGTTATCTGACCAATTCGCTCGGTGAACGCTTTATGGAGCGTTACGCGCCGAATGCGAAAGACCTGGCCTCCCGCGACGTCGTGAGCCGTTCGATGACCATCGAAATCCGCGAGGGACGCGGGGTTGGCGAACATAAGGATCATATCCACCTCCATTTGGAGCATTTAGGCGCCGATGTGGTGAACGAGCGGTTGCCTGGTATCGCTGAGACTGCCCGCATTTTTGCGGGGGTTGATGTGACCAAGGAACCGGCTCCGGTGCTGCCGACCGTGCACTACAACATGGGCGGTATTCCGACCAATTATCATGGCGAAGTGGTCGTCCTTAAGGACGGTAACCCCGATCACATCGTTCCCGGTCTGATGGCGATTGGCGAGGCGGCTTGCGTGTCGGTGCATGGCGCCAATCGCCTGGGCTCCAACTCGCTGCTCGACATCGTGGTCTTTGGTCGCGCGGCAGCTATTCGTTGCGCCGAACTGGTCAAGCCCAATAGCCCGCACGGGGCGTTGCCGCAAGCCTCGGTTGATCACGCGATTGCTCATTTTGATCGCTTGCGCCACGCCAGCGGGGAAAATCCAACGGCCAGCCTGCGGATGCGCATGCAGCGCACCATGCAAAATCATGCGGCGGTGTTCCGTACCGGTGAATCCATGGCGGAGGGCATCAAGCTGCTGGAAGAAGTGTTTGCCGGATTCGAGCATGTTGGGGTCACCGACCGCGGTACGGTCTGGAATTCCGACCTGGTTGAAACATTGGAGCTGGAAAACCTGCTGCAATGCGCGATGGTCTCCATCAAATCAGCCATCAACCGGCCTGAGAGCCGCGGCGCGCACGCCCGTGAAGATTATCCGGATCGCGACGATGAGAACTGGATGAAGCACACGCTAGCCTGGCTGGATGAAAAGGGCGGAGTCAAGATCGACTACCGGCCGGTACATACCTATACGCTGACCGATGAGGTGGAGTACATCCCACCCAAGAAGCGCACTTACTAAGGGGACGACGCCATGGCTCAATTCAAACTCCCAGCCAATTCCATCATCGGCAAGGGCAAAACTTACTATGCGGGCGCCGGCGCGAAAAATGTCAGGCATTTTCACGTGTACCGCTGGGATCCGGACAGCGGCGAAAACCCGCGCATGGATACCTATGAAGTCGATCTGGCCACTTGTGGTCCGATGGTGCTGGATGCCCTGCTCAAAATCAAAAACGAGATCGACCCGACCCTGACCTTACGCCGTTCCTGCCGCGAAGGCGTGTGTGGCTCCTGTGCAATGAATATTGGTGGCGTCAATACCTTGGCGTGTACCCAGGCGATTGCGGATGTCCCTGGCGAAATGAAGATTTACCCGCTGCCGCACATGCCGGTGATCAAAGACCTGGTACCGGATCTGACGCACTTCTACGCCCAGTACACCTCAATCAAGCCCTGGTTGCAGTCAGCTACATTGCCGCCGGAGCGCGAGCGCCTGCAATCCAAGGAAGATCGCGCTAAATTGGATGGGCTGTACGAGTGCATCCTATGCGCCTGTTGCTCCACCAGTTGCCCGAGCTATTGGTGGAATGGTGAACGCTACCTGGGGCCTTCCATCCTCCTGCAAGCCTATCGCTGGATCGTGGATAGCCGCGACGAGTTCACTGGCGAACGCTTGGATGATCTTGAAGATCCTTTCCGGCTCTATCGCTGCCATACTATCATGAATTGCACCAAGACCTGCCCGAAAGGATTGAATCCTGCCAAGGCGATTGCGGAAATCAAGAAGATGATGGTAGAACGGCGGTAAGTTACCCCCTTACCCCTAACCTCTCTCCCGCTGAGGGAGAGGGGAGCATGTGACAATGAGGAGATGGCGGCCGTGGATGAGCTGATCGGCAAGTTGCGCTGGCGCTGCCGGCGCGGGATGAAGGAATTAGACCTGCTGACGTTGGGTTATCTGGAGCAGCACTATCCGAATGCGCCCGTAGTCGAACAACAGGCGTTTGCCGGGCTGCTGGAGCTTCAGGATCCACAGTTGATGAGCTATATGGTTGGACGGGATGTTCCTGCCGAGGCGGCGGCGGCTCGGGTCGTCGGCATCATGCGAGCGCTTCTTTCGCCGACCCCAGTGGCTGGCGCCGATTAAGATTACCCTTGAGCTGCGTCCTTCGCGGCTTCTGCTGCTTGGCGGCGGCGTTGGCCATCTTCTGGCCTCCGCCGCCGTTATTGTTTCCAGTATCCCCGGATGGGTCAAAGCGGGATTCATTGCGGGAATCGCTCTCTCGTTGATCGAGCTGGCTTATCGCTATGGCGATCGGTATGGAAGCGGGTTTATTGCCCGGGTTGCACTGCTGGATAAAAGCTGGCAATTGGAAACCGGGGATGGTCATCGGTATCGTGGCCAACTGACCAGTGGCTATGCGCATCTTTTCATTGTTATCCTGAATTTTCGGCTGGAGAACGGTAAGCGCCAGTTGCTGACTTTGTTGCCGGACTGCACGGATGCGGATGGATTGCGGCGAATACGCGTTTGGTTACGCACCCAGCTGGATAAAGATGAACCGGATCTGTCTTAATTCACAGATGGCAATCCTGTCCGTGTTGCGGAAATGTCACCTGCCGGGTCAAATCTCCCTATTGCTTACACGGTTGTCCTTCTTTGCAAAAGAAGGGTTAGAGGGAATTTTGCCGCTGGGCGCAACGACAATCCGTTGGTCGGCGCTATAGTTTATGAATCATGTTGAATGTTATGAATCATGCTGAACGTTACTGGATTCTTCCAACTCTGTTAGTTGTCCTGAGTATCGGGCCATTGTATGGCTGGCTGGCGGCTCTTTACGCTCCACCTGCCGCTGGATTAACAGCACCAGCGCAGACCCAGATGGAAGCGGATCTGGATGCCGGACCTTCCTCTTTTCCCCAGCGGCGCGAAGATGCTGAATTGTTTGATCGCGCGTTAGTTGCGGGTCTATTGCAATCCGATGGGAAGGGACGAATTGTAGTAGCGCCGGCTGATCTGCCATTACGCTGGATTTATGCGCGTGGTCATCCAGATTTTCTCACCCCGCGAGGCGATGAACCGGACTGGCTGAGCGGTCCCTGGAATGACGAGATTCGCCGCTTGCATCAAGCATTGCATTTCAGCGCCTCTGGCCGTTACGTGCGCCAGCAGATTGAAGCGTTCAATGCCCGGCGTCCTGGGTTTGCCCGCATCCAGTGGCGGGATGGGCATCTGGTTTGGCGTGATCGGTCTTAAATGGCGGTGAGGAGTCAAATGAGATCTGATGATGCGGTGGTCCACATTCAGTAGCCGATGGGGAGTCTTATTGGTCTGGTTGCTACCGGTGATAGGTGTTGCATGGACAGTGGCGCGTGCACCGTGCTGGTTGGAACCCCATAGCCTGACAGTGATGCTAAATCCTGGTCAGGAGGTCGTGTTGGGCCGCAAGGCGCTAGCGGCGCCGCAAGCCGATAGCAATCATGTGCAGATACGCCGTGATGTAAATGGAAATTGGTGGCTGGTTAATCTCGCCGTCAATAAGCAAGTGTTGTGGGAGCCAGCGAAGGAGTGGGCGGACCAGTCAGCCCGGACATGGCGGCTGGTGCTTGGCGCCGCATTTGCCGTAGGCACCCAATCTTTCGAAGTGCTGGATTTAGGAACAAGGCGGCTGACACTGCGGGATCGCCACCAGCGTTGGGAATATGATGGTCTCCGCCTGTATCGGAATGGACACTCACTGCCTGAGTGTTATGAAAACTGGCGAACCGGACTGCGTGAGCGGCTGAGTCATCTGCCTGGGTTGCATAATCTATTTCAGCGGCCATTGCGGCTCGGCGGGGGGGTGTATTGTGCTGATCGATTGGGTTTGCCAGGGGTGCCGGTGGACACAGCCATACTGGTGCCTGTTGAGTCAGGTTTTGTACTGCAGCCCGGATGGGCAGGACGATTGGATGGAGCACCCGTCGTTGTAGCGGCAGGCACAGCGAACGCTGAGTCATTATGGCGGCGTTCCATTCCTCTGGTAGTCGATGACCGATTGATTATCGGCCGCACGCAATATCAGGTAATGCGCACTGCACCGGTATTGGAATTGGCCGTATTAGCGCGCGCCTGGCGCAGGCTAGCGGCTTCACCTCCACCGGATATTCCTTCAATAATAACGATTCAATGGCAACCAGAAACCTGGTGGCGGCCACCCGGCCCAGATCATTGGTATTGGCCCGCTCGTCTTGGTTTGGCTGCATTGGTTTTGGGATGGGTGATTTTGCATTCAGTGCCGGGGAGGCGGTTAAGCCGGCGGACCCGCTGGCGAGTGCTGGGATCATTGGCGCTGGCCGGAACCTGTTTCGGATTGCATCTCAGCAGTCTGGCGGCACCGGTTCTATGGTCTTATCTGCTCGCTTGGCCGGTCTTGGGAATATGGTTGATGACAGTTCGCTCGTGGTGGAGCATTGGGCTACTGACGATGTTGACCTTGTTATTGGGTATTGGGTGGTTAACGTTGTTGCAGTTGGGGGTGGGAGCGGATGAATCCGGTTGGCCGCGCTACGGTAGTAGTGGCGCAGCATTGGCAGGAGCGTTCGGGTGGTTGGTTTGGGCTGGATGGGATTCCGGATATTGGCAACGATGGTTTGGAGGGTTGGATGCACGGTCGATCCGGTGGGGGCAGCGGTTACTGGCCGGTGGCGCACTGACGCTGTTGACGTTGCAAGTGATGCTCGGTGACGAAGGTGGATGGGCCGGGTTTCAGCCTTTTGAGCTGGTTAAACTGGCGCTGACGGCCGCAGTGGCCTATATGCTGATAAGATGGTTACGCCCAGCAGGCAGAAAAGAGGGTTCCAGCAACCGGTTACCTGGGTGGCGCACGTTAAGCCCAGCCGCGTTGTTATTGGCGATGAGCGGTTTCGCCGTGGTGTTTCTGCACGACTTTTCGCCGCTGGCGCTGCTGGCTATTTGGGCGCTGGTGCTGGCCTGGGCGTGGGCACAGGTTCATGCGCAATCACGCTGGCGATGGCGGGGCCGGTTTTTAGTGGTGTTTCTAGTGATGTCGGCTGCCGGAGGATTGGCATGGCTGCATGAGCATCCGGAGGATTTCCCATTGGATATGCAGATTGATCGCATTCGGGTATGGGTTGCGCCGGAGCAGTATCCCCATGCCGGTTATCAATTACGGCGGGCCTTGGAAGCGATTCGGGCCGGTGGCTGGCGGGGAACCATTTGGGATGATCCGGTCAATGGCCGGGTCATGACCATCCCTGCTGTGGAGAACGATTTTACACTCACCTTTTTTCTGAACCGCTATGGGGGGCTGGCAGGGCTGGCGTTGGCAGCGATTCAGGCCATATTCATCAGTTTTCTTCTGATAATTGCCGGTCGCGCTTTCTGCCGGACGGGATCGGAGGATGAGCGGATAGCCGGAGGATTCGTCTATTTTACCCTGTATGGCGGCGCAGCCCTGCTTGGCGCGCATTTTCTGGTTTCATGGGGTGCCAATCTGGGGTTTTTGCCGGTCATGGGCCAGCCGATGTCGTTATTGTCATCAGCCGGTAGCCATCAGACACTGCTGGTGTTGCCCATTGTGGCACTGGCAGTCGTAGTCGAGGAAAGTAACAGTGACAACCCGCCCTGATGCACTCGTGGCATCCGATTATGTGGTTTGCGCGACCTTGCGCAAGATTCCAGACGTCTTCAACGCCGAAATGCTTTGGGAACGGGTTCGAGGCGGTCAGGAAGGCGTGTGCCTGATGGAAGCGCTGAAACGTTATCCGCGTACTCCCCGCACCCGGCAGCGTAAGGAAACCCGCTACAGTCAGGTCATTATCCGTATTCCAGAGCGGGATTACGTCCGCGATGACCGGCTGGAGGATAGCTTTGGGCGGTGTGCGCTACTGCGGGAGCTGCAACGTCTGCATGAACAAGAGCTGAGCCGTTATCTGACCGAACACAAGGTTATTCGTTACCGGGTGGAGCCGGATACGGGTCTAAGGCCCGGTGAGGTGCAGTTTCTATTTGGCCGGGCGATCTACATTCCAGCCGATGATGAGACCCCCTTGTTTCGAATTCAAGCGGCAACCGATGGGCAGAGCGAATGGCGGGAATTAGGATTGATCTATCCTGGCCAGCGGCTGACCCTGTTAAACGGCGACCGGCGAGCCAGTAGCGTTACTGTGATGGGTTGGCCATTTATCAGCGGTGAATCCGTGCTGTTGATGTTGCGGCCAGGACCGCCGGTAGCGGTGGATGTAGTAGCGGAACCGCCTGCTTGTCTGACGGTGATTGCGGACGGTAACGGCCGATTTCTGGCGCGCGACCGCCGGGGTCGTGGGTTACGGCTGTGGATCGCAGCATTGACGGTAGTCAAGGAGTCATTTGTTTCACGGGAGCCGGTCATCCATCAGGCGCCGCCGCCCTCACAATCCGATGAGGTGATTGCCGCTCCTGAGAAAGAAGCGCCTAAAGCGGTTCTGAAATCTGTAGGATCAGTCAGTTTATCCGATGAGGATTATCCCCAGATTGACCCGTGGGGGCGCCGCGAACCGGTTTTCGGCATACCGGCCTCTTTCGAAGAACCTGTCATTTCTCCATCGCCGGTCAATGAGTCTTCTTCTGTGGAGGAAGATCCGGATAGGGAGGATGAACCTGAAACTCCTCTGGAACTTCCCACTCCGTCACCCTTGCTTCCGCTCCCTGCGCCAGGAGGAGACCAGCAGACCTGGATTCCTCGAAGACCGGCTGCTTACTTGCAAGTGACTGGGGTAGCTTTGCAACGGTTGTCGACCTATGCGTCTGCCGGAATTAGCGACTGGCGGCTGAGCTTTAACCGGGCGGGAAGTTTGGTGCTGGACAATCATCCCGATGCGGCTGCTTGGCTGCGCATTGATAGCGCCGACCAGGTTTTTGGTGAAGCCGCAGGGCTGTCTACACCGCTGGATTTGCCAGGTGTATGGCAACCTTTTCCTGAGCTGGAGCTGGAACTGTATGGTGTTCCGGCGCCGATGGCTGCGCATTATCTGGGCTGGCTGAAACTATCAGTGCCATTGATGCTGCCCGTGCCGCGAGAACGGGCCGTCAGCTTTGGGCGTGGCTCGGAGGCGGATATTGCCCCGCGATTGTTGGCCGATCCGCGTTCGTTGCGCTGGGATGGCAGCCCGGCCAAGACCGCCGGTATCAGTGCTGAATATCTGGGCTTGTCGCGCTGCCACCTGCGTTTGCAGGTGCGCCGTGACGACTGGTGGGCGCAATTGGAAAGCCAGAATATGCCAGTTTACCGGCTGACACCGTCGGGTGATCTCCTCGATGTCCTGACACCGGGGGTGAATACTGCGACTGAAGCCAAACCGGGCGAGCTTCTGGTTGCGGGGGGGTATGTGCTGACGCTAGGAGCGGTCAAGTAAGCAAGGTCAAATCTATCCCGCTAATGCCGGGAATCGGGTGGCATTAACGGGAATTTGCGGAATCCAGTTAACCCCTCTCCATCTGATTCTGAACGATCTGTGTCCCCCATGATCTCTTCGGCTAACCGGGCAAAATCAGCCGGCTCGTCGGATAGCAGATTCTCGTACAAAGCCGGATCCCAGCATTCAACCCGATTGGCATAGGCCAGCAGGATCACAGCATCTTGAATACCGGCATAGTTCAGTAACCGCCGTGGCAACAGTAACCGGCCATTGCCGTCGAGTTCGAGTTCGGTAGCACCCCGGTGAAAATAGCGGACAAATTCACGATTGTTCTTGACGAACAAGTTCAGCCGGTTAAGTTCAGCGGTGATTTTCTGCCACTCAGTGAACGGATAAAGCACCAGGTGCTGCTCAAATCCACGATTGATGACGAAACGTTCGCCTGCTTCTGGGGGAAGCTGTTTTCTCAGCCCCGCTGGCAGGGCGATTCGAGCCTTGGCATCGAGCCGGCATTCGAATTCACCGAGAAAGCTCGTCATAGCACTTGGGATTGCCGGTTTGGAAGCGTATGAAGTTCATGATTTACTGATTTTAGATGATTTCCGGAAAGACCATGAGTTTCTAAGGAGAGTAAGAAAATTGAACAATACGGCCGCAGATTTTTCCGAGGGGTGGGTCACATTGTTCACCGATGGCGCCTGCTCTGGCAATCCCGGGCCTGGTGGCTGGGGAGCGCTGTTGTGCTATAAAAAGCGTGAGCGGGAATTGTCCGGCGGCGAACCGGACACCACCAACAACCGCATGGAGCTGCTAGCGGTTATTCATGGCCTGGAAGCGCTGAAACGCCCGGTCCGGGTGCGGATCTGCACCGACAGCCAGTATGTGATGAAAGGTATCACCGAATGGCTGAGCGTCTGGAAGCGGCGCGGCTGGAAAACCGCCGGCCGCCAGCCGGTCAAGAACGTCGATCTCTGGCAACGCCTGGAAGCGGCGCTGGCCCCGCACCAAATCGAATGGGAATGGGTGCGGGGCCATAGCGGTCATCCCGAAAATGAGCGCGTCGATGCGCTGGCGCGCGCAGCGATTTCCCACGCACAACCCACCACTCTCTGAGCGGCTCGCCTCAATGCAAACCCGGCAAATTATCCTCGACACCGAAACCACTGGTCTTGACCCCACGCAAGGACACCGGGTCATTGAAATTGGCTGCCTTGAACTGTTGAACCGGCGGCATACTGACCAACAGTTTCACGTCTATCTCCAACCGGACCGGGCCATCGACCCGGAAGCAATCAAAGTCCACGGTATTACTAACGAATTCCTTGCTAACCAGCCACGCTTTGCTGACATCGCCGATAAGTTCCTGGATTTCGTGCGAGGCGCGGAATTGATTATTCATAACGCTGCTTTTGACGTGAATTTTCTCAACCATGAATTGCGGCGTTGCGGGCGCGGGCAGATTCTGATCGAGCAAATCTGCACGATTGAAGACACCCTGTTGCTGGCCCGGCAGCGCCATCCCGGCCAGCGCAATAATCTGGATGCGCTGTGCAAACGCTACAATGTTGACAACGCACAACGCACCCTGCATGGCGCCTTGCTGGACGCAGAGATTCTGGCGGATGTCTATTTAGCGATGACTCGCCGGCAGGATTCGCTGTTTATTCAGGAGCGTGCGGTCTCGGTGCAGCGCAGCGAAGGGAGCCGGCGGGCGGCGCGGCCTCAGAATCGATCGCCGCTGCCCGTGCTCTGTGCCAATGCTGAAGAACAGGTAGAACATGCCCGTTATCTGGAGATGCTTGACAAGAGTAGCGGTGGACTGTGTGTCTGGCGGCAGCTGGAGGGAGTCTGAAAGCCCTCACCGCTCACTTTCTTTCTCATAGTAGATTGGAGTGAACGCAGTAAAGCCCAATATCTTGGGCCATTGTTGGGCAACGCTGCGCTTTTGCCCAACCTGCGTTACCCCGAAGGAAGAGTTAGACCCGGTAATATTCCCGATACCAGGCCACAAAGCGCGCCACGCCTTCTTCAATGGAGGTATCGGGCCGGTAACCGGCATCTTCGACGAGAGCCTCGACATCGGCGTAGGTATCCGGTACATCACCTAACTGCATTGGTAGCAGGTTCTTACTGGCTTTGCGGCCCAGGCATTCTTCCAGTACCTCGATATAGCGCATCAATTCAATGGGCCGGTTACTGCCGATGTTATACAACCGGTAGGGCGCTAGGCTGGTGGCAGGATCGGGTGTATCGCTGGACCACGCTGAATTTGGCGCTGCTATCCGGTCCAGTACCCGGATCACCCCTTCGACGATATCATCGATATACGTGAAATCCCGCCGGTGATGGCCGTAGTTGAAGACGTCAATCGGTTCGCCGGCCAAGATGTTACGAGTAAACAGAAACAATGCCATGTCCGGCCGGCCCCAGGGACCATAAACTGTGAAAAATCGTAGACCCGTGGTCGGTAGCCCGTACAAATGGCTGTAGGTGTGAGCCATCAACTCATTTGCTTTCTTGGTTGCAGCGTACAAGCTCAGTGGATGATCGACGTTATCATGTACCGAGAATGGCATCCGGGTGTTGGCGCCATAAACGGAACTGGTCGAAGCATAGACTAGATGCTCGACATCGTGATGGCGGCAGGCTTCAAGAATATTAACAAAACCGACTAGGTTGGAATCGACGTAGGCATGCGGGTTCTGGATTGAATAGCGTACTCCGGCTTGCGCTGCCAGATTCACCACCCGTTGAGGGCGATGCTTGGCAAAAGTATCCATCAGCGTCGCCCGGTCTTCCAGGCTGGCCCGTATCTCGGTGAAACTGGGGTAGGCATGCAAGCGAGCCAGCCGTGCCTGCTTCAGGTTCACATCGTAGTAATCGTTCAGATTATCGAAACCGACCACTTCATCGCCGTGTTCCAGCAATCGCCGTGAAAGCGTCGAGCCGATAAAGCCAGCGCTGCCGGTGACCAAGATTTTCATAGCCGCCCGTCCGCTGCACCCACCGGCAGCAAGTATTTCACATCAAATAACACGGCTCCCGGTTTGCCCAGCGCCCGAATGCCTCCGGTGCCCAATTCGCGAAACTGCCGGTGGGCCACGGCCAGGATTATCGCGTCGTAATGTCCGGTTTGCGGTTGGCGGACTAGCTCAACACCGTATTCATGCCGTGCTTCATCGGCATTAACCCAGGGATCGTAAACATCTACTTGGGCATTGTAGTCGCGTAATTCATGGACAATATCCACTACACGGGTGTTGCGCAAATCCGGGCAGTTTTCCTTGAAGGTTAATCCCATGACCAGCACTTTAGCGTCCATGACCGGAATGCGCCGCTGGTTCATCAACTTGACCACACGCTGCACGACATAAGCGCCCATGCCATCGTTAATGCGGCGTCCAGCCAGGATCATTTCCGGGTGATAGCCGATTTCCTGGGCTTTGTGGGTCAGGTAGTAGGGATCGACACCAATGCAATGGCCGCCCACCAGTCCTGGGCGAAACGGCAGAAAGTTCCATTTGCTACCGGCAGCCAGCAACACTTCCTCGGTATCGATGCCTAGCCGGTTGAATAGCAGCGCCAGCTCATTAATCAAGGCGATATTGACATCGCGCTGGGTGTTTTCGATGACCTTAGCCGCTTCCGCAACCCGGATGCTGGATGCTGGGTGGGTGCCAGCAGTAATAATGGACCGGTACAGCGCATCCACAAATTCTGCTGCGGAAGGTGTCGAGCCAGCGGTAATCTTGCGGATGGTTGTCAGCCGATGTTCCTTATCACCAGGATTAATGCGTTCCGGGCTGTAACCAGCGAAGAAATCGGTATTGAAATGCAGCCCTGATTCCCGCTCCAGAATCGGTACGCAAACTTCTTCGGTGGCCCCTGGATAGACGGTCGATTCATAGATCGTTACATCGCCGGGTTTTAGCAACCGGCCGACTGTCGTGCTGGCGCCGATCAGCGGAGTAAAATCAGGACGTCTATACTCATCCACAGGGGTGGGAACCGTAATGATGTACACATTGCAGTTCGCCAGATCTTCTGGGTTATCGGTATAGTGTAGTTGATGCGCCTGACGCAATTCCTCGGAAGTCACTTCCAGTGTGTTGTCGGTTCCCGACTGCAACTCGCGAATGCGAATCTGATTGATATCAAGGCCGAATGTAGGAAAGTGCTGGCCAAATTCGACTGCCAAAGGTAAACCCACGTAACCGAGGCCGATGATCCCGATACGAGTAGTGGCGAGGTCAAACATCGATCCATGCTCCATGTGCAATGAGGGTTTTAAAGATGGCAACTATTATAGGAGAGGAAACGCCCGCAGGACGTGTCTTGTAGCTCCGTAGCGTGGAAAATACGCATTTCGATCAATTTCTAATCACTGTTAAACCAATCACTCTATGGTCCGTCTGTTCAGACATTATGTTTCTCAAGCGTTCGGGACACTGCTGGTAGCCGAGATGCTTTTTCTTTTCTGGTCGATCTATTTTGGCCGGTCCTTGCGCATGATGGTGCTGGCTGATCAGAGCACCATGCCGCAATTGAGCGAGATTGCACCAAGCGCCTTGGTTTTTGTTGGTGTGATGATAGCCATCATGACCGCGATGGGGTTGTATGAACGCAATTTCTGGAGCGGCCGGGGCGATATGCTGTTGCGGATCGGTGTCAGTTTTCTGGTAGGGCTGTTTGCGATGACACTGGCGTACTATCTGTTTCCTGAATTGTCCTTGGGACGCGGTGAGTTTAGTTTGGCCTTTGGTATCGCCTTTTTCGGTATCTTGCTGCTGCGCTTCATGTTCTTTGAAGTATCCGATCGTGAAGTACTCAAGCGCCGGGTATTAGTGCTAGGGGTGGGTCATAACGCCAAATGCATTGAGGAACTGCAGCGTATTGCGAAAACCAGTTTCCTGGTCACGGGTTACGTTCAGCTTCATGAGGATGAACAATTGAATGTTCCCGTGAGTAATTTACTGCATGTGCCCGGCCATTTGTTTGATTTGGCCGAAAGTTTGCATGTTGATGAAATTGTGGTAGCGCTGGATGACCAGCGTAAGGGATTTCCGATCGACCAGGTTTTAGAATGCAAAATCCAAGGATTCCGGATTAGTAGTTTCCTGCACTTCTACGAACGGGAAACCGGCAAGATTCAACTAGATGCACTGCGGCCAAGCAATTTGATTTTTGCAGATGGATTTCGCCGGGCCTTGATGAAGGAAACCGTGAAACGGCTGTTCGATATTACCGTCAGTTTAGCTCTACTGGCGTTAGCTTGGCCGCTGATGCTGGGCGCGGCCCTGGCCATCTGGATCGAATCGGGGTTTCGCGGACCAATTTTCTACCGGCAGACCCGGGTTGGTTTGAATGACGGACTGTTTGAGGTCATCAAGTTCCGTAGCATGCGGACGGATGCTGAGAAGGATGGGATCGCTCGCTGGGCGCAAGCGAACGACAGCCGGATTACCCGGGTCGGAGCCGTCCTGCGTGATACGCGCATTGATGAGCTGCCGCAGCTGTTTGATGTGCTGCGAGGTGATATGAGCTTTGTAGGGCCGCGCCCGGAGCGGCCCCAATTTGTCGCCGAGCTATCCAAGAAAATTCCTTTCTATTCCATGCGTCATATGGTCAAGCCTGGTATTACCGGCTGGGCGCAGATTTGCTATCCCTATGGCGCTTCTGAGAAAGACGCTCGCGAGAAATTGCAGTACGACATGTACTACATCAAAAATTACAGCTTCTTTTTCGACATCTTGATTCTGCTGCAGACGGTACATACCGTGCTGTGGGGTCGCGGTGCGCACTAGCCACCAGACGAGGCGTTCATGAGCTTGTTAGGGGTGATTGGCTATGGAGTGGCTGCAGTTGTTTGGTCGATTCTCTTCCTGCTGCTACTGACTAGTTGGCGCGGCCGCTTACAGGGTGGGCTGCTGGTGAGCGCCGTGCTTGTTACCCTATTGTGGGCGCTGCGGGCAGCGTTGTATGCCAGTACCGAAGTAGCGGCGCCAGACTGGCTATATCAGACGCTGGAAATCATTCGTGATGTCGCATGGCTGGGTTTTCTGGCCGCGTTGCTCGAACCTCTAGTCTGTAAGGTTTGGAGCCATCACTGGAGGTTATGGTTCTGGAGCGTTTTGATAGGTTATGCGACTGCTCTGTTCGCGGTTGACGTGCAACCCCTGTGGAGTGCGGAATTCAATCTGCCGGTGGATATTGGAATTTTAGGGCATATTGGCCTGGCTATCGCGGGTCTGGTACTGATTGAGCAACTATTCCGCAATACGCGACCCCAGCGGCGCTGGGCTACTAAATTCCTGTATCTGGGATTGGGCGTGTTGTTCGTCTATGATTTTTTTCTGTATGCCGATGCGTTGTTATTCAAGCGGATCGATCCAGTTATTTGGGAGGCGCGTGGACTGGTGAGTGCTATCTCGGCGCCCTTGATCGCTCTTGCGGCAGCCCGTAACCCGGAATGGTCGATGGAGGTGTTTGTCTCCCGGCGGGTCGTGCTGCATTCTGCGACTATCTTCGGTGCTGGGATCTATTTATTGGCTATGGCAGGCGCTGGTTATTACATCCAAGCCTACGGGGGCGCCTGGGGCGCAACCTTGCAGTTGGTGTTTCTGACAGGTGCAGGTGTCCTGTTGGCGGCACTCCTGTTTTCCGGGCAGGTACGTGCTCGGGCTTTAGTTTTGATGAATAAGCATTTTTTCAACTATAAGTATGACTATCGAGAGGAATGGCTAAAGTTTATCGGCACTCTCTCCTCTGGAGATCCTAGCGAGCCGCCTCGGGAGCGAGTCATTCGTGCTGTTGCTGAAATTGTTCATAGTACTGGTGGTTCGCTTTGGGTCCGGCAAGAACGGGGTGGTTTTACTTTGGTTGCCAGCCATAACATGCATGGCGGGAACGAACCGGCAATTCACGTTGAACCCAGCGATTCATCATTGGTGTGTTTTCTGGAAAAACACCAGTGGGTAATTGAATTAGATGAGTATTGGCGTGAGCCGGATCTGTATAGCGACCTGATCTTGCCGGATTGGTTATGTGAAGCGCGTCGAATCTGGCTGATCGTACCCTTACTGTTAGGCGAGCATTTACAGGGATTTCTGGTGTTGGCCGAAGCACGCGCTCCACAGCGGATTAACTGGGAGGATCGCGATCTGCTCAAAACGGCTGGCTGCCAGGTGGCCAGTTATGTGGCCCTATTAGAGACTAGCGATGCCTTGAGCGAAGCGCGGCAATTTGAGGCGTTTCACCGGTTATCAGCTTATGTGGTCCATGATCTCAAAAATATCGCCGCTCAGTTGGCGCTGGTTGTTGCTAATGCTGCGCGCCACGGCAAAAACCCAGCGTTTGTTGAAGACGCTTTCCAGACCGTAGGCAATGCCACTGAGCGGATGAATCGGCTGCTGGCGCAATTGCGCAAGGAACCACCCGCCAATGCTGTGCGGTCGATGGCGCTAAAAACAGCAGCGCAGCGGGCCGTTGAGGCGCGTGCCATGCAGTGCCCGGTGCCAGTAGTGCGGATCTTGGCTGATGACGAACCCTGGGTTCAGGTCGACCCAGAACGGCTGGTGGCAGTCCTGGAGCATTTGATTCAAAACGCTCAGGAGGCAACCGCAGCGCAAGGCAAGATCGAAGTAACTGTTTATTCCGAGGAACGGATGGCGGTGGCGGTAGTGCGTGATGACGGTTGCGGTATGGACGAGCAATTTATTCGCGAGCGGTTGTTTCGTCCCTTCACGACCACTAAAGGTAATGCTGGCATGGGCATCGGTGTCTATGAAAGCCGTGAGTTCGCCCGCGCCGCAGGTGGCGAGTTGACGGTTGAGAGTCAACCGGATGAGGGGACTCACTTCTTCTTGCGGTTGCCATTGGTTGAAAATCCGGCCGTGATGAGCATTCAAGCGGAGACCCATGAATGGAAGAATCCAGCCGAAAGCTATTAGTTATTGAAGACGATTCCGGTTTGCGCAGCCAGTTGCGCTGGTGTTTTGACGGTTATGAAGTGTTCATGGCCGAGGATCGCGAGACGGGTTTGGCGCAGGTGCGGCGGTACACTCCGTCTATTGTGCTGTTAGATCTGGGGCTGCCGCCGGACCCGGCTAATGCTTCGGAGGGATTGAAGGCGCTTGAGCAGATCCGGTTTTTAGCGCCGGAAACTAAAGTAATCGTGGTTACCGGTAATGACGAGCGCAAAAATGCACTACAGGCGATTGCAATGGGTGCCTATGATTTTTACCAGAAACCAGTCGATGCTGATGTGCTCCGGTTATTGGTGGACCGCGCCTATAATTTGTATGTGTTAGAGCAAGAAAACCGGGAATTATTGGCCCGCCAAGCGGCCACGCCGTTACGGGGCGTGATTGCCGGTAGCCCGGAAATGCTCAAAGTCTGCCGGAAGATTCAGAAAATTGCGCCGACTAACGCGAATGTGCTGCTATTGGGGGAAAGTGGCACTGGTAAAGAAGTGCTAACGCGGGCTCTACATGAATTGAGTCCCCGATCTCAAGGTGCGTTTGTTGCCATTAATTGTGCGGCAATTCCAGATACGCTGTTGGAAAGCGAATTATTCGGCCATGAAAAGGGTTCCTTTACCGGTGCCATTAAGCAGAGCCGAGGCAAGATCGAGTATGCAGACGGCGGGACGCTGATGCTTGATGAAGTGGGAGATTTACCGTTGCCGTTGCAAGCCAAGCTGCTGCGGTTTCTGCAGGAGCGGGTGATCGAGAGAGTTGGCGGCCGCGAGATAATCCCGGTCGATGTGCGGGTGGTGTGTGCGACCCACCGTGATCTTTCGGCCTTGATCAGCGAAGGTCATTTCCGTGAAGATCTCTACTACCGGATCAGCGAAATCACCGTGCAGATTCCTCCATTATGTGAACGGGAGGGAGATGTATTACTGATCGCCCATGCCCTGTTAGGTGCGCTTGGACAATCGCTAGGTAAGACCCGGCCTAGTTTCAGCCCCGATGCGGTGCGAGCGTTGGAGAAGCATCGGTGGCCGGGCAATATCCGGGAGTTAGAAAATCGGCTCAAACGGGCGTTAATCATGAGCGAATCTGGACAAGTGACCGCTCACGATCTAGAGCTGGATGCGGCGGATGATGAAGAAACGATCGTTGTTGAGCCTCCGCCTGATCTGCGCCAAGCGCGCGAGCAAGCTGAGCGGCACGCGATTCAGCAAGCGCTTGATTATACTGGCGGTAATCTTTCCCATGCAGCTGAGTTACTGGGTATTACCCGTCCGACCCTGTACACTCTGTTGAACAAGCATGGTCTTAAAGCCTGATATCAAGGTTTCCAGGATTTTTTAGGATATGAGGTTACTAACTAAAGATTCCAGCTTGACTTTAACTTGACATCGGTAAATAGCCCGCCTATAGTTCCGCCTCTTTGCAGACCCGGATTCCAAGTCAGCGCAGGCCCGCTGCCGGGTTGACTGAATTTATAAGCTTGATTTGGAGTAAGGGAATGGCCACTATCAATCAGTTGGTAAGCAATCCGCGTCTCAGAAAGAAAGCTAAGAGTAATGTCCCAGCGCTCGAGAGTTGTCCTCAGAAGCGTGGTGTCTGTACCCGTGTCTATACCACAACCCCCAAAAAGCCGAATTCCGCGCTTCGTAAAGTGGCACGTGTACGTCTGACGAATGGCCAGGAAGTGACCAGCTATATTGGCGGTGAGGGCCATAACCTGCAAGAGCACTCAGTCGTGCTGATTCGTGGCGGGCGTGTTAAAGATCTGCCTGGGGTACGTTATCACATCGTGCGCGGCAGTCTGGACACTTCGGGTGTGACCAAGCGCCGTCAGGCGCGTTCCAAGTACGGCGCCAAACGGCCCAAGTCCTGAGTTTTGCGAGCTTATTGAAGTTGAGGCGGTTATGCCGAGAAGAAGAGAAGTCCCCAAGCGCATCATCCTCCCGGATCCCAAGCATGGGAGTGAAATGCTGGCCAAATTTATGAACATGGTCATGGAGCGCGGCAAGAAGTCCGTGGCCGAAAAGATTGTTTATGGCGCGCTCGATGTCATGGCTGAGAAAGGCAAGGACAATCCTGTGGGTCTGCTTGAACAAGCACTGGATAATGTTCGTCCAGTGGTTGAGGTTAAATCCCGCCGGGTTGGTGGTGCGACCTACCAGGTGCCGGTAGAGGTGCGTGCGGTGCGGCGAAATACCTTGGCGATGCGTTGGGTTATCGATGCCTCCCGCAAACGCAGTGAAAAATCCATGGCTCGCCGCTTGGCCGGTGAGTTAATGGATGCTGCTGAGAGCCGCGGTGCCGCAGTTAAGAAGCGGGAGGATGTACACCGTATGGCGGAAGCGAATAAAGCTTTTGCCCATTATCGCTGGTAAGTCACGAGGATTGAGTTGTGGCCCGCAAAACTCCCATCGAGCGCTATCGTAACCTTGGCGTCATGGCCCATATTGATGCCGGCAAGACGACCGTGACCGAGCGTATTCTGTTCTACACAGGTGTCTCCCACAAACTAGGTGAGGTGCACGATGGCGCCGCTACCATGGACTGGATGGTGCAGGAGCAGGAGCGTGGTATCACCATCACCTCCGCAGCGACCACTTGTTTCTGGCATGGCATGGCTGGCCAGTTTGAAGAGCATCGCGTTAATATCATCGATACGCCTGGCCACGTTGATTTTACCATTGAAGTCGAGCGCTCGCTGCGAGTGTTAGACGGTGCCTGTGCCGTTTTCTGCGCAGTGGGTGGAGTGGAACCGCAATCCGAAACTGTTTGGCGGCAGGCTAATAAGTACGGAGTGCCGCGGTTAGCGTTCGTCAATAAAATGGACCGTGCTGGCGCTGATTTCCTGCGGGTAGTGCAGCAGCTCCAGGATCGCCTAGGTGCCTATCCAGTGCCACTTCAATTCCCGATCGGTGCCGAAGATAAGTTCAAAGGTGTGGTCGATCTGGTCAAGATGCAGGCCATCTGGTGGGATGAAGACAGCCTCGGCATGAAATTCGAGTACGGTGACATTCCTGCTGAGTTGCAGGCCGACTGTGAGGCTTGGCGCGAGAAGATGGTCGAGGCTGCCGCCGAATCGTCTGATGAATTGATGGAAAAATATCTGGAAGGCGAACCGCTGAGCGAAGACGAAATCCATGCCGGGTTGCGTGTCCGGACCATCAAGGGTGAGATCGTGCCTGCCTTGTGCGGTTCGGCCTTCAAGAATAAGGGCGTGCAGGCGATGTTGGACGCAGCAGTGCGTTACTTGCCATCGCCGATCGATAAGCCACCGGTTAAGGGTGTGCTGGATGACGCTGCTGAAAGCGAAGGTGAACGGCAAGCTGACGATGCTGCTCCATTTGCAGCTCTGGCTTTCAAGATTGCCACTGATCCTTTTGTTGGTACCTTGACCTTCATTCGCTGCTACTCCGGCATGGTCAGCTCCGGTGACTCGGTTTACAACCCGGTCAAAGGCCGGCGTGAACGCATTGGCCGTCTAGTGCAGATGCATGCTAACAGCCGTGAAGAGATCAAAGAAATTCGCGCTGGTGACATCGCCGCTTGTGTTGGCCTGAAGGACGTGACGACCGGTGATACTTTGTGCAGCGCCGACGAAGTAATCACTCTGGAGCGGATGGAGTTTCCCGAACCCGTGATCGCGGTGGCAGTCGAGCCTAAGACTAAAGCAGACCAGGAAAAGATGGGTATTGCCTTGAGCAAGCTAGCACAGGAAGATCCTTCGTTCCGGGTTCACACCGATCCCGAGTCGGGACAGACCATCATTTCCGGCATGGGTGAATTGCACTTGGAGATCATCGTTGACCGCCTCAGACGCGAGTTTAAGGTGGACGCTAACGTCGGTAAGCCACGCGTCGCCTATCGCGAAACTATCCGTAAGACGGTGGAGCAGGAAGGTAAGTTCGTGCGCCAATCGGGTGGACGCGGCCAGTACGGCCATGTCTGGCTGCGGCTGGAGCCGCAGGAACCTGGAGCGGGTTATGAATTCGTCAATGCCATTGTCGGTGGTGTGGTTCCGCGTGAATACGTCCCAGCAGTTGACAAGGGTGTGCAGGAGCAGATGGAGAAGGGCGTATTGGCTGGCTATCCCGTAGTGGATGTCAAGGTCACCATTTTCGATGGTTCCTACCATGAAGTGGATTCCAACGAAATGGCCTTCAAGATCGCTGGTTCTATGGGTTTCAAAGATGGGGCGCTCAAGGCTGGTGCCACGTTGCTGGAGCCGATCATGAAGGTTGAAGTCGTCACTCCCGAGGATTACATGGGTGATGTGATGGGTGATCTCAACCGCCGGCGTGGTATGTTGCAGGGTATGGATGATTCGCCGTCGGGCAAGGTTATCCGTGCTGAGGTACCTTTGGCCGAAATGTTCGGCTATGCCACAGACCTGCGTTCAGCTACTCAGGGTCGCGCGACCTATTCCATGGAATTTGCTAAATATAACGAAGCCCCCGCTAACATTGCGGAGGCAATTATCAAGAAGGCATCCTGAAGCGGTTGCTGAAGAGATTGAATCGGATGGAGTAACAGTACGGTGTCCAAAGAAAAGTTTGAGCGCAGCAAGCCGCATGTCAATGTAGGGACGATTGGCCATGTTGACCATGGCAAGACCACACTGACGGCGGCGATCACGCGGGTGATGGCCGCCCAGTTTGGTGGGGA
>Ga0209607_1000665_pt1 | contig 29974 bp, 33 predicted proteins | sample AD_UKC117_MetaG_FD_184413 | JGI IMG/M metagenome (GOLD analysis project Ga0209607, IMG submission 184413) | Active sludge microbial communities of municipal wastewater-treating anaerobic digesters from Hong Kong - AD_UKC117_MetaG (SPAdes)... | ecosystem: Engineered > Bioreactor > Anaerobic >... | reverse complement strand
CATCGCCTCGTCCACGCCGAGCTGGCGGGTCGAGTTGCCCACGCGGACCCACATCTGGACCGCCTGCCCCTTGGCCGGAGTCAGAAACACTGGACGCTTGGCGGGCAGTACGCGCACGTGGCAGATGGTCCGTTCGTCGAGCAATGGGAACGCCACCTCGACATCTGCGGCGGCCGTCGCCCCAAGGGTCCTGCTGAGGTGGTCGCGCAGCCATAGTTCGTACCGGTCGTAGTCGGGCTCCTTCATGAACTTCAGGTCGTCGTCGAGCCCGCGTGGGGTGCCGTCGTCCTCGACGCCGATCAGGAGGTCGCCGCCGCCGGAGTTGGCCAGTGCCGCCACTGTCTTGGAGACGATGAGTTCGATCTTGTCGTCACGCTGCCCGGTGTGCAGGTTGCAGCGTGCGGTGGACTTGAACTCCAGGGCGCGGCTCTCCCCGGCTGCCACGAGCTCTGCCGCGGATGGTTGGGGCCGACGTGTGAAGTAGCCCAGGATCGACATCACGATCACGGTGCTGACCACCGATGCGAGCAGTGCTCCGGGCCAGTGCTCACGGGCGTACCCGCCGCGGACGATGGCCAGCACCATGATGCCGAGCTCAGAACCGACGATGCCGGACAGCACCGCCTCTGCCCACCCGAGGCGGACCCTTCGGCCCATCAACCGGCGCATGAGCAGGCCGAGGGCGGCACCGAAAACGAGTGCTACGAGGATCGCGACGCTGAGGACCATGGCACGACCAACGTATCGTGGCGCCATGACCACCTCACGACGCATCACCCTGGCCAGCCGCCCGACCGGGCAGGTGCAGACCACCGACTTCGGCACCGACGAGGTGGAGGTGCCACCGTTGCAGGACGGCGAGTTCCTCCTGGCCGTCGAGTACCTGTCGATCGACCCGACCATCAGGGGCTGGATGTCGTACGACACCTATCTGCCGAAGATCGTGAAGGGCGACGTGATCCGCAGCGCCGGCGCCGGCGAAGTGATCGAGTCCCGCAATGACCGCTTCCCGGTGGGTAGCCGGGTCTTCGGGATGCCCGGTTGGCAGACGCGCGCCGTGCTCACCGGCGGAGTGGCCATTCCGGAGAGTGTCACCTACGAGCAGGCGCTGAGCGTATTCGGCATCACGGGACTGACCGCCTACGTGGGTCTGCAGGACATCGGCAAGCCGAAGCCCGGCGAGACGGTTGTGGTGTCCGGGGCCGCCGGTGGTGTGGGCTCAGTGGCCGGGCAGATCGCGAAGATCATGGGCGCCCGGGTGATCGGTATCGCCGGGTCGCCGGAGAAGTGCCGTTGGGTCGTGGAGGAGCTGGGTTTCGACGACTGCATCGACTACCGGGCCGAGGACGTCGGGGCCGGCCTGAGCCGGACCTGCCCGAACGGCATCGACGTGTACTTCGACAACGTTGGTGGGGAAACCCTCAACCAGGTCCTCGCGCGGATCAACGACCATGCCCGCATCGCTTTGTGTGGGGCGATCTCGCAGTACGACTCAGGTGCTCCGGCGTCCGGCCCCGCCAACCTGATCAACGCCGTTCCGCGTCGGGCCCTGCTCAAGGGTTTCATCATCCTGGACCACATGGACCGGGCTGCCGAGGCCTCGCAGGCGATGGGGCAGTGGATGGCCGAGGGGCGGTTGCAGGTGCGCACCCACGTGCGCGAGGGATTGGATTCCGCACCGAGTGCGCTGATGGACCTGTTCAGCGGCGCGAACATCGGCAAGACGCTGGTGCGGTTGTAGTCTCGAATGCCGCGAATTCAGGGTCCGTGCCGACCGGCATTAGGCTTCCATTCATGGACGAAGACACCCTCGCCAGCGCCAGCATCACCATCGCCGCGCCCCCCGAACGGGTCTACGACCTCGTCGCCGACGTCACCCGGATGGGGGAGTGGTCCCCGGAGGCCTCGGGGACGATCGGTCAGCCGAGCGCGCTGCAAGCCGGTGACAAGTTCTGGGGGACGAACCGCAAGGGCTTCGTGTGGTGGTTCACCCGCTGCACAGTGCGCAGGGCTGACCGCGGCGAGCGGTTCGAATTCGACGTGGACTTCGGCCCGTCGGACATCTCTCGCTGGACCTACGAGTTCACCCCCGTCGACGGTGGCTGTGAGGTGACCGAGACCTGGCAGGATCGGCGCTTCGGGCCGCTGGCCGGGCCCGTGAAGTGGGTCGGCAAGGGGATCATCCCGGGTCCCCGCGCGGATCACAACCAACGCAACATCGAGATCACGTTGCAGCGTCTCAAGGCTGCTGCGGAGAGCTGAGGAGCAAGCCCATGGCCATGGCGAAGTCCACCCTCGACCAGCTGAAGATAGAGGCCGGGGAAAGATTCCGGATCGCCGACCACAGCGCCCGATGGTTGCCCGACGAGGTCGAAGATCTCAGCAAGGACCAGCGCAAGGAGCGCGCCGAGCAGATGCTCGAGGAGAACAAGGCCGAACTCGCCGAAGCGCAGGAACTGCTGTACGCCGACGGCCGGCACTCGATCCTCATCGTCTTCCAGGCGATGGACGCCGCCGGCAAGGATGGGACGATCCGGCACGTCATGTCGGGGGTCAATCCGCAGGGCTGTTCGGTGTCGTCGTTCAAGGTGCCGAGCGCGACGGAATGGTCACACAACTACCTGTGGCGCTACTCCAATGCGTTGCCGGCCCGCGGGATGATCGGCATCTTCAACCGCTCGTACTACGAAGAGGTTCTCGTGGTGAAGGTGCATCCGGAGCTGCTCGACAGGGCCGAACTCCCCCCGAGCGCGCGGACACCTGAGATCTGGCAACACCGGTACGAGGACATCAACAACTTCGAGCAGCACCTGGCGCGCAACGGCACGACGATCCTGAAGTTCTTCCTAAACGTGTCGAAGGAGGAGCAGCGGCAGCGCTTCCTGGACCGACTGGACGAGCCGGACAAGAACTGGAAGTTCAGCTCGGGGGACATCGTCGAACGTGGATTCTGGGACGACTACATGACGGCGTTCGAAGACGCGATCAACGCCACGAGCACGCCGTGGGCTCCGTGGTACGTGATCCCGGCGGACCGGAAGTGGGCTATGCGGGCGGCGGTCTCCGACATCATCACCACGACCATCAAAGGCCTGGACCTGCAGTATCCGACGCTGCCGGAGGAGGAGCGGGCGCGCTTGGCCGATGCGAAGGCGTCGCTGCTCGCCGAGCGGAGCTAAAGGACTTCAGGCCGACTGTCCAGCAGGCTGGTGCCCACTATCGCGTATTCCCGCGCTTCTGCCAGCAGCGTCGACCGGCACGTGGCAGGGGTTCCGAGCGGCACCGTGCTCTCCCGCGCTCGGACGGTGACCGAAGGGTTCGCGGCGAGGGTGACCTCGAACGTTGCATGGTCGACAACAGTCGTTCCCAGCGGGATGAGGGCGTCGATGCGGTCGGACCCGAACCCCTGGGCGCGTGCCAAGGATTGCGCGGCTTGTTCCTGCCGGGTGTAGGCGCAGCGCCCACGTAGCAGGTCCGGGACGACACGGCCTTGTTCGTACGCGTCGAGCACAGCCCCGGCGTTGTCGACGGTGATGCGGCCGAAGCACAAGCCGGTTGGCAGCAGGACCATCGTCGCGGCGAACCTGTCCCCTCCTAGATGCGAGCACTCCCAGACCCGTCCGGGCCACTGATCCGTAAGGCTCTGCGCGACGGGGCGGCCCTTCATCGCGCAGCACACGTCGTGCCGGCTGTGCGCACACACGATGGCGACCGGCTCGCCCTCTCCGGGCGACACCTCCCATGGCATGTCCAGCAGGTCGGCCGCGCTGGCCGCCTCGCCCCATCGGATACCTTCGTTGCTCGGCCGCACGTCGGCGAACGCCCAGCGGATGGGGCGGTCCTCGCGGGGGTGCCGGCCGGGACGGCGGATCAGCGAAACACGGGCATCCGCGGCCGCTGCGCGCGCGGCGATGCGGCGGGCGACGTTGGTGGGGAAGGCGTCGAGGGCGTTGATCGGCCACGCGCCTTCCTGCTCGATGAGCAGCCAACGCTGTGCCGGGGGGGCGGTGGCGACCATGCTGTCGTCACGCTCGTGGGCTGCGCGTGAACACATGAAGGCGGGCTGGCTCATGCCGTAACGATGCCAGCCAGGAGTAGTCGACGGGCAAGGTCCAGCGCTTCGTCGTCGGGCAGAGGCAGGTCCTCTACTGCGAATTCTTCGCCCGAGAGCATGCGCTCAAGAGCATCGAGCTGTCGCGCGTCGACGTGCAATCGTTGACCGGCAGCGACCAGCGTGATGCTCTTGTCCGGCTGCTCTTGGGTCCGCGGGTTCACGTGGTGACGCAGGCGCAGTCTGTCGGCCGGGGTCAGGTTCGCCGCCAGTGTGGCGTGAGCCAGCGGCGCGATCGGCTCCGGGCGTTGCAGGGTGTCCCGCTGATCGTGCAGAGAGTTGGCGAGTGCTTGCACGTCGACGTGTGTCAGGGCCTCTCGCAGTTCGTCCACGACCTGCTGGATCTGTGCGTGACCCTCGGGGCTGCCCGGATTCCAGCTCGCGGGAAGCGAAGCCCTCCACCCGGATGACTCGAGACGCTTCATCACCGCCTTCACGATGTCGCGTTCGATCGCGGAGTGGACGCCGAAGGTGAGATGAAGGCTGGTCCCGCCCAGTGCCTGTGCGGAGTGGATGAATCCCCGTGGCAGGTAGAGACAGTCGCCTGGCTCGAACGTGGCGTCCAGTACGGGCACTTCGTCGGCCCGTGCACGTACCTGCTCTGCTACGGATTCCCACGGGTTCTCAGGCAGCGGGTCGGTGAATACGGGCTCGTGAATACGCCAGCGCTTACGGCCGGCGATCTGCAGGACGAACACATCGTGAGTGTCGTAATGGGCGGCGAATCCCTGGGACTGTGGCGGGGTGATGTAGGCGTTGACCTGCACGGCATGCCCAAGGTCCTCGGACAATCCTGCGGCCAGTTCGCCGACCGCCGGCCAGGTCCGGTGCAAAGCCTGAAGCACGACCGTCGCTCCGTCAGCGAACAGACGCATGACGGCATCGTCTTGCACCTGGTCCGCGATCGACGCGCCCGCGCCGCCGGACCCGGTGAACCGCGACCCGGGCAGAACGCGTCCGTCCTTCGCCAGTCGGATGAAGGGGGTGCGCAATCCCCGCTGGCTCAACAGTTCGTCGGCGGCTTGCAGGGAGAAGACGTCGGTGACGGACCCGGGGAGGTCTTCGGCTCTCGACAGCCACGGTTTGCGCGCCCAGATCTCTCGGGCGAAGACTTCTGCCGGTGCCGAGCAGAGCCGCCCGAGGGGGCTCGGGGGGCTCTGCTCGGAGATGACCTGTAGCGGGTCAGCCGAATGAAGTGTCACGCGCCGCTGTCGGCTCCACCATCCGCGCCCCCGTCAGCACCGCCATCGGCACCACCGTCTGCTCCGCCATCGGCACCGCCGTCAGCACCGCCGTCTGCGCCGCCGTCTGCGCCGCCGTCGGCACCGCCATCGGCCGGGCCGTGGGCTCCGCCGTCTGCTGGACCGTGGGCTCCGCCGTCGGCGCCACCGTCTGCACCACCGTCCGCGCCGCCGTCCGCGCCGCCGTCTGTTGTCATCTCGTCGTCGACCATCGGGTCATCCTCTTCATTGGGTGAGGGAGTGGCCGGGCTGGTCACTCCGTGCTGTGTGGTTACCCCGCTAAGCGGTTGGTAGCCCCAGCCCCATTCAACATGTGGCGTCGGGTGTATGCCACTGCTGCTCAGGAACCGCCGATGGTGAGAAGGCCCTCGTCCGTGCAACATGTGGTGCTTGCGGCCGTTCGCTGCGGCGAATCGTCGGTCACGGTGTAGACCTCCCACGGAAGGCCTGCCGGATCCTCGACCCAGATCTTGTCCTGACGCGCGTAACAGCAGACTGTGTTCAGTTCCTCAGTGGTGTCGAGCCCGGTCGCGGCGAGATGTCCGGCGGCGGCGTGGACCTCGTCCGTGGTGTCAACTTCCACGCCTAAGTGGTTCAGCGTTCCGGCCTCGGCGGCGTTCTCGATGAGGACGAGTTTCAGGTTCGGTTCTTCAATCACGAAGTTGGCGTACCCATCACGGCGCTTGTGGGGCAGGGTGCTGAACAGTTTCGAGTAGAACTCGATGGACTCCTCGATGTCGGCGACATTGAGGGCCAATTGGATGCGGGACACAGGAACCTCCAGGTACATTGATGGGTATCAATATTCAAAAGCGTATATTGACATCTGTCAATACCTGGGAGGTGACCATGGCAACCGAATTGCCCTTGGTGGACATCGGGCGTTGCTGCCCTGACGGTCTGGGCCGGCCCCTTGACAGGGAAGTCGCGGAACAACTGGCGGGGGTGCTGAAGGCCGTTGCCGATCCTGCCCGACTGCAACTGCTGGCGTTGATCCGTACAGCTGGGTCCGCGTGTGCCTGCGATCTGACCGAGCCGGTGGGGTTGAGTCAGCCCACGGTCAGCCACCACCTCAAGGTCTTGGCCAAAGCCGGGCTCGTTCATCGAGAACAACGCGGTCAGTGGGCGTGGTTCCGTGTGGATGAGGGGCGGATGAGAAGCCTCGCGGGTCTGTTCGCCTAGCTCTTGAGGAGATCGCTGATCTCGCGGGTCGACGGCACGCGGCCAGCCACGACGACCATGTCATCGATGACCAGACCTGGCGTGCGCATGATCCCGTAGCTGGCGATCTCCGCGGCGTCGGTCACCTTCTCCAGGTTCACGTCCAGGCCCAGGGCCTCGACGGCCTCCTTGGTGCGCTCCTCCAGTCGCTGGCAGTTGGCGCAGCCTGGTCCGAGGATCTTGATTTTCATGATGTTCCCTTTCATGCGAGGAGCAGATTGAACGAGTACCCGACGATGACTATCCCCGTGGCGACGACCGCGATGAAGGCGCCGATGAGCTGTGGTTTGAGGACGCGGCGCAGCAGGATCATCTCCGGCAGGGACAGGGCGACAACGCTCATCATGAAGGCGAGTAACGTGCCCATCGGCAGCCCGGCGCCGTAGAGGGATTGAACCAGTGGCATGACGCCTGCCGCGTTCGAGTACAGGGGGACTCCCAAGCCGACCGCGACGATGACGCCCAGCGGATTACTCGCGCTGGCGTAGGTGGTGAAGAAGTCCGTGGGGACCCATCCGTGGATGATTGCGCCAACTCCGATACCGACCAACAGGTACGGCCAGATCTTGCGCAAGATGGTGACGACCTCGTCCCGGCCCATCGCGATCCGGTCGCCCCAGGTCAGGCCCGTTGTGCTGTCGATCACCTGTCCACGCAGTCGGGTCTCGAAGACGAATGGCTCAACCCACCGTTCAGCGTGGAATCTGCCAAGGATCCAACCCGCGACGATCGCGATGGTCAGCCCGGCGGCCACGTAGAGCAAGGTGGGTCCGATGCCGAACATGCCCAGCAAGAGCCCGATGGCGATCTCGTTGACCAACGGGCTCGCGATGAGGAAGCTCATGGTGACGCCGATGGGGACGCCGGCGGCTACGAAGCCGATGAACGCGGGCACGGCACTGCACGAACAGAACGGGGTGATGACCCCCAGTCCGGCAGCCATCACATTGCCCACACCTTCTCGACGCCCTCCCAGCAATGCGCGCGTGCGTTCGATCGACATGAACGAACGCAGAACGGTGACCGCGAAGATGATGCCGACCAGCAGAAGTCCGATCTTGACCACGTCATAGCCGAAGAAGTGCAGGGCGGAACCCGCAGCGCTCTCGGGGCTCAGCCCGAAGACGTCATAGATCAGCCAGTCCCAGAAGGGTTGGTTGAGCCGGTAGAGAACGAACCATGCGCCGGCGGCGAGGGCCAGTCCACCCCAGCGCCGAAGACCGGCGCGACGGGTGTCCACGTCCATGGTCATGTCATCCACCCCCTGGCAGTGCTCCTCGGATTCTGTCCATCGCGTCGGGCGCCAACGAGTAGTCGATCCAGCGGCCGCGCCGTTCGGTGGTGACCAACCCATTATCCCGGAGGACTTTCAGGTGGTAGCTCAACAGGTTGGGTGCGATCGGGAAATGCTCCTGCAGTTCGCACACGCATGCAGTACCGCTGCCCAGGCGTGCGAGGACGGTCCACCGAATGGGATCCGCGACAGCTTGCAGCAGCGAGACGGCCCCGTCGGGGTCCACCCATCCGGACGTCGTTTCGATTGAAATTGATTCAATCACAATTGAATTGTACCTCTGGCGGCCTGAATCATCTAGCTGGTATCCAGAGGTGGGGGCCTGGTATCGGTGGTGATGTAGCGCCCGCCCGCGGTGCGGACGATCCACAGGCGGCCGAGGTGAACCCGTCGGTGGTGGTACCTGCAGATGAGAACCAGATTCGACAGGTCGGTCGGACCTCCATCGGCCCAGGAGCGGATGTGGTGGGCGATGCATCGGTGGGCGGGGACCGTACAGCCGGGATGGATGCAGCCCTTGCCGTCCCGAACCGCGAGCGCGGCGCGTTGCGCGGCTGTCGCATACCGTTCGGCGTACCCCACTGCCAGCGGCTGCCAATGGATCTGATCGGTCGTCAGACCGACGACGAGGGTCACCTTGGCAGAGCAGGAGTGCACGGCGAGGTCCGTGCGCGACATCACCAATCCGGAGGGCCACTTTGCACCGATCCCGGTGGCGAGTTGGTCGGGGGTCACGGTGATGGTGACGTGCCCGGTGCCGGTCGGCCGGTCCGTTTGGTCGGTGGAGCGTTCAGCGATTTCCTTGAGAGCGTCGGCCCGTCGTTGTCCAGGGCTGCGCTTGTCATCGGGGCCGGTCGGTGACGCGTACACGTCGAAGGCCGCGGCAAGCGCCGCACCGGTGGCCGCGTCGAGGATCCCGTTGAGGATCCAGGTGTTCTCGAAGCCCGGGGACAGGTCCACCTTCCGCCGCTCGCGATCGTCCTCGGCGCGATTGTCGTGAGCCTCGGGGCGGTACTGCTGGATGATCAGGTCGACCAGGGCACGAAGATCGGTGATGTTGTGGGTGCGGGCCACTTTCACCACAGTTTCTTCAATCCGGTCGAAGTCGTCGCCCAGGATGCGGCGGGCTCGGCGGATCGCCCGGATGTGGTCGGTGTCGATGTCTCCGTCGGCCAGAGCCTGAGCGGTGTGAGGCAGGTAGTCGCGCAATGCCCGCGCAGTGTGCACCCTCCACCCTGCGGAGGCGGACGTGGTGCGAGTGGTTGTGGCGAGCCAGTCGCCGGTGGTGCGGTGTCCAGCGATCTGCGCGCCACCGCGGGCGTCATAGGACGCCAAGGCGGCCAACGACACCGACTCCACCTGATTCATGATTGTGTGCAGGCCCTCGATGCGGTCGTGGAGTTCCTGCAGGGTCCAGGTCGCCGGATCGTCGGCCAGCAGGGCTCCCACGCCGGCCTCGAACTGCGCATACGGATCGGTCGGGGCGTTCGCCGCCGGCGAGCCGGTCGCCATGGTTGTCATCGTTGGTCACCCCCCTTCCCCGCCTCACTTCGAACACTAGTATGAGGGTCTGACATTTTCGAGAGTCGAGCGAAATCTGTGGACAGGCCGGGCGTGGATTAGGCCGGACGGGCTTGACAGGGAGATATAACTCAAAGAACATTGAGTCAATGTTGGCTGACCAAGAACTGCACCGACGGGCCGGACTCTATGCGGCTCTGGGTGATCCGGTGCGGCTGGCGGTGGCTGAGTCGCTGGTTGCCGGCGACCGCACTCCCACATCATTGGGCGCCGAGTTGGGTGTCTCGTCGAATCTCATGGCCCACCACGTGGCGATCCTCGTGGACGCCGGCATCGTGACGAGGCAGCCATCCGAAGCCGACCGACGACGGGTCTACTTGCAACTGACGCCGATCGGTCGAACGGCCCTGCGGCCTAGCCCGATCACAGCCCCTCGCGTGCTCTTCGTCTGCACTCACAACTCAGCGCGGTCACAGTTCGCGCAGGCGCTGTGGCGGCGGCGCAGCGATGTCCCGGTCGAGTCGGCGGGGACACATCCAGCCCCGCGGATCCATCCTCTGGCGCGCAAGGCGGCCCGTCGGCACGGGCTCGATATGACCGGGGCCGTTCCACAGCTGCTCACCACGGACACCATCCGGGACGCACTCGTGGTGAGCGTGTGTGACGGCGCCGATGAGGACTTGAGTGCCCATGAGACAGCGCACCTGCATTGGTCTGTTCCGGATCCTGTGGGGCAGCCCGAATCGGCGTTCATGGACGCGTTCGACACGATCGAGGACCGAGTCGAGCAACTTTCACACGCAGTGACACTGGAGGATTCATGAATGACGTGCCAACCCGGCGGTCGGGTTTGACCCTTGATCAACAGTTGGCCCTACGCACAGCTGCGGGACGGTTGCAAGAACGATTCGACGGCGTCTTCTCCACGGAGACGTTGGAACGCTTCCTGCATCACTCGTATGACGAATTCGCGGACCGGGCCGCTGTCGCGCAGTGGCTCCCCCTGATGGCCGAGAGGTTCGCCACTCAGCGCCTCACTGCGCTTGCCCGCATCGAAGGGCGCAGTTCCGACACCAGACCGGTGGTGTTGTTCCTCTGCGTGCATAACGCGGGCCGGTCGCAGATGGCGCTGGGCTTCTTCGAAAACCTCGCCGGAGACCGTGTGATCGGGTGGTCAGGCGGATCCCAACCCGCGAGCACGATCAACCCCGCCGCGATCGAGGCGATGGCCGAACGCGGCATCGACATCTCCAGGGAGTTCCCGAAACCGTGGACCGATGAGGTCGTGCAGGCCGCTGACGTCGTCGTGACAATGGGCTGCGGCGACAGCTGCCCGATATTCCCGGGTACGCGCTACGAGGACTGGCCGGTCGATGATCCCGAGGGCATGGATCTGAGCGCGGTCCGCGTGGTTCGTGATGACATCGAGCGACGTGTTCGGAGCCTGCTGGAATCCCTCGTTCCGGCTGAGGCAGAGTTGCAGGCGTGACCTCTCCTCTTCTGAAGCGGGTGACCGCGGAGGCTATCGGGACCGGCGTCCTGGTGGCGGCAGTCGTGGGCTCGGGGATCATGGCCACCACCCTCAGCGACGATCTCGGCCTTGACCTTCTGATCAACGCGGTGGCCACGGTCGCGGCGCTGGGCGTTCTGATCTGGACCCTGGGGCCGATCTCCGGCGCACACTTCAACCCCGCGGTCACGACGGTCGCCGCGGTTCGCCGGGAGATCGCCGGACGCGAGGCGGGTCTGTACGTCGTGGCCCAGATCGGTGGTGCCCTCGGCGGGGTAGCGCTGGCCAACCTCATGTTCAGTGCACCCGCCTGGGAGATGTCGACCAATGTGCGGGAAGGCGCCGGCGTCCTGCTCGGTGAAGTCTTGGCCACTGCGGGACTCCTTGCGCTGATCGGGGCTCTCACACGGACGGGCAACGGACACCTGGGTCCCGCCCTCGTGCCGGCCTGGATCGGTGCCGCCTACTTCTTCACCGCCTCGACCTCGTTCGCCAATCCGGCGGTGACGATCGGTCGCGCGTTCACCGACAGTTTCTCCGGGATCGCCCCCCAGTCGGTCGCACTGTTCATCGCCGCGCAATTCGTCGGGGCGGCGATCGGCGCGGCATTGACCGAGTTCTTCTATCCACGCCCGGGGGTCATCCCGGAGCCTCTCGACCTGCCCGATCCCGTCCACCATGAGGAGTCCAATGACTGACAAACCCAGCGTCCTTTTCGTCTGCGTGCACAACGCCGGACGCTCGCAGATGGCCGCCGCCTATCTGGCCCATCTCGGGCAAGGCCGCATCGAGGTGCGGTCCGCCGGCTCGGCGCCCGCAGACAACGTCAACCCATCAGCCGTCGCCGCCATGGCGGAAGAGGGGATCGACATGAGCGCGGAGACCCCGAAGATTCTGACGAACGAGGCCGTCAAGGACAGCGATGTCGTGATCACGATGGGCTGTGGTGACACCTGCCCGATCTACCCGGGCAAGCGGTACGAGGACTGGGTACTCGACGATCCCGCCGGTCAGGGCATCGATGCGGTACGGCCGATCCGCGACGAGATCCGGCGGCGGGTGGAAGGCTTGATCGCCGAACTCGTGCCCTAGGCCTGCACGGCATCTGCCAGCGCGATCGCGTCGAACGGCGCTGCTCCGTCGGCGTCATTGTCGAAGTACACGAACACATCCAACGCGGCGTCCAGCCACTGTCGAACCCGCTGCGCCCAGACGCCGATCAGGTCGGGCCGATAGGACCCGAAGTACAGCCTGTGTGGTCCATGCAGTCGCACGTAGATGAAGTCCGCCGTCACGTCATCGAACCGGGGGAAGCGGCCAGCGGTGTCGGCCAACACGAGGGCGACGCCGTGCTCGCGCAGCATGTGAGCGAACTCCGAGTCGTGGTACGACTCGTGCCGCACCTCGATCGCGTGGCGCACCCGCATCGGCGGACTCTCGGTGAAGGGTTCCGCGACGATGTCGCGGTCGCATCGTTGTGCAAGCTCGGACACAGCCTCAGTGGTACGCGGCAGCAACTCGAGGAATGCCCGGAGGCGAGTGGGGTCGAAATGCAGGACCTCGGGCAACTGCCACAGGAAAGGCCCGAGCTTGCCGCCGAGTGCGAGCGGCCCGGAGGCGAAGAAGTTGGCCAGTCCCACCTCCGGCTCGTTGAGCTTCTTCATATGGGTGATGAAGCGTCCGCCCTTCACCGCGAACCGGAAGTCGGCCGGGGTCGCATCGCGCCACGCCGCATAGTGCTCGGGCTTGCGCAAGGAGTAGAACGACCCGTTGATCTCCGCGCTGTTCATGCGCTGCGCGAGGTACCCCAGCTCATCGGCCTGCCGCAACCCCGATGGGTAGAAGTCGCCGCGCCACTTTCGGTACTTCCACCCCGAGACGCCGATGCGGAGTTCGGACATGCCAGGCTCCTTTCCGCCTTCAGTGTGGCAAGGCGAAGAGGCGCCGGTCCTCGCACACGAATTGCCGACTGCCCCGCTGGTTGACGGATAGCCCCGAAACTAAGGGTCATTTCGCAACCAGCGGGCTATTGGCAGTGGATGTCGGAGCCGTGGTGGGTACGGCTCAGGCCAACGGTGCCTCGGTGAACGACACTGTGAAGGCGCGACACCACACGACGACCCGCCAATCCTGCTCGAGATCGGTGCCGGCGGGAATCGCATACTGCTGGTTCCCCTTGTTGCCCTTGAGGGCGCCGAGGTCGACCGCGCCCTTGTCACTGCCAGCGGGGCTGTCGGCGGGTACGAGATACACGAGGAGGTCGGGTCCGTTGTCCGTCTCGAAGTCCTCGAATGTGAGCACGGCCTCACCGTCCGCCTTCTCGATGATCGATGCCGTGCCGGAGCCCGGGTGTGAGGCGGCCTCGAACTCACCCGTAGAGACCAGTCGGTTCTGCGGTGCGGCGTCGTCGCCCGGCTGCGCTGAGGCGGTCGCGGTGACGAGCTGTTCGTCAACAGTGCTGTCGGTCACCAACGGCAGGCCGAGCCAAACACCGGCCAAGCCAGCCGTGAGCACGAAAGGGACCGCGACCCAGCCCAGCAGTTCGCGGCGACGGCGCACGAGTAGAAACAGCGCTCCGGCGAGGGCGATGAAGAACACGGTCGTCATGGCCATGGCCTGGACGTCGGAGTTCGCCAACCGCCCGAAGACGAGCACGCCCAGAACGACGCCGAGGACAACCAACAGGGAAACAGCGAGCTTGCGGATCATGCAAGGTGTTCGGCACGGAGCCCCGGACCGGATTGGCCTGCATAGGTGCCGTGCATCACAGTCCGGCCAGACTCTCGCCTGCGTGACCCGATTCGATCGTCAGCGCACAATCTCGTGAGCGGTCAATGTTCCGTCGACGGTCGTGAAAGGGTCTACCGGCCACTGCGTTTTGAAGGAGTACTCAAGGCCATTCTGGTGCGCCCGTCCGAGCAACTGAACGTCTTCGACCCCGGATGTGTCCTCCTGTGCGTTCGACCAATCGCAACCGTTGGACGTGAGGAACGGTCGGTTGATGTTGATCAATGGTCCGTTCGATCGAGTCCCGCGCCCGGCCGCGTACCGTCGTGCCATGCCCCAACTGCTCATCATTCACCACACCGTGTCCCCCGCACTGGAGGCGATGTTCGAATCTGTCCTCGCCGGAACGTCCGCCGACGGCATCGAGGGCGTCGACATTGAGGTTCGCCCTGCTCTGTCGGCGACGGCGGGCGACGTCCTGGCTGCAGATGCCTACCTGCTCGGCACCCCGGCCAACATCGGGTACATGTCCGGTGCGCTCAAGCACTTCTTCGACCAGATCTACTACCCGACCCGCAAGGCGACGACCGGGCGTCCCTATGGGCTGTACGTGCACGGGAACGAGGGGCTGGAGGGCGCGCTCAGATCGGTCGAATCGGTGACCAAGGGCCTCGGGTGGAGGCGGTGCCAGCAACCGGTGGAGGTGCGTGGTGAACCCGCTGCCGAAGACCTCGGTGCCTGCTGGGAACTCGGCGCGACGATGGCCTCAGCCCTGATGACGTAGCCCGTCTTGTCGTCCAAAAGATGACATGACGCGCTCGTCTGTCGCTCCTTGCCTGACGGCTGAAGAGAGGTGGTTCTCATGGGGGCCGGACACATCATCAAACGCAGGACGACAGCGGCACCGCACGGACGCGGCGCGTGGCGGGTTGGCCGACGAATCGCGACATCAGTGGGTGCTGGCTCTTTGGTTCTCGCAACCGCGCTCGCGGGCCCGGCCCAGGGCGCGTCGGCCCCGCCGCATTGGCCGACAGCTTCGGCTCAACAGAGCGCGACGCTGGCCGCCAAGGCGCGCACGGGAAGCTTGCGCGTCAGCATCGCGGGACTACCCGGCGGCGTGGTCGCAAAGGTCAAGGTGAAGGGCCCCAAACGCTTCAAGAAGACGCTGAAACGTACCGCGACGCTTGCGAAGCTACGGCCGGGCACGTACAAGGTCACAGCGCGCAGCGTGCAGGTCGCGACGGGGCCCAGCACTCCGTCACCGAAACGCAAAGTGGTCACCGTGAAGCGAGGCAAGCTCACGAAGGTGACCGTGCGCTACTCAACCAGCGTCGGCCCCGCCGCATTGGCCGACAGCTTCGGCTCAACAGAGCGCGACGCTGGCCGCCAAGGCGCGCACGGGAAGCCTGCGCGTCAGCATCGCGGGACTACCCGGCGGCGTGGTCGCAAAGGTCAAGGTGAAGGGCCCCAAACGCTTCAAGAAGACGCTGAAACGTGCCCTGGGCCGGGCCCGCGAGTGCGGTTGCGAGAACCAACGAGCCAGCACCCACTGATGTCGCGAGGAACGGCGTATATCAGCAGTTCCCAGGCGTCGCGCTGAGCCAAGGGGAGGTCGCGTGGTTCTTCTTCCCGGTGAAGGCGACACGGGCCATGACCGACGAGACGGCCTTCGGAGTCTCCACAGACCTGATCACCAATCCGCAGAACGCACTGCCCGATCCGCTGTGGTCGTCGATGCCGATCAGTGTGACGCCGGCCCCCGTGACCCCCGGCCCCGGCCCTGCTCCCGGCCCCGGCCCCGGTCCCGCACCGGCTCCTGGTCCAAGTCCCGCACCGGGTGGCGGCTCGCCCGGTCAACCCCGGCAACCCACAGACGGTTCCCGGTGCGGCAGCCCCGCCCGCAGGTGTCAAAGCCTCAGCCAAGAGCGGGAAGGTAATACTCAAGTGGAACAAGTCGACGGGGGCGGTCGGCGGCTACCTCATTCAGGTCTTGAACAAGGGCAAGTGGGTCAAAGCGGGCAAGGTCGCCGCCTCGGCGAAGAAGTTCGCTTGGTCCAAGGCCAAACGCGGTAAGCGCTACAAGTTCCGCGTGGCAGTTGTCACACCGTCGGGCATCGGCCCCTGGTCGTCTCCAGTCAGGGTGAAGGTGAAGTAGCCGACGACCACGTGGTCTCCAACAGGGTCTCGTCGCCTGCGTCAAGTCGGTGCCAGCCGGCTGGCAGATCCATCGGATCTGGGGTCGGACCCGTCAGCAGGATCGTCGCCCCGTCGTCGCTGGCCATGACGGAGACTCGTACCTGAGCGCCAGTGGGCAGCCGGGTGAACCACTGGCGGCAGACCGCGATGAACGCCTCGGATTGTGTCGATGTGACGCGGAGGTCCGGGTCGACGCTGAGGACCGGGTGCACGGAGTCGGCCTGTTCGACGATGAGGTCCGCGAGTCTTTCGCTCAGCGGGCCCAGTTCGGGTGGCAGAGAATGAACGGCTCGCAGGGCGGTCTCTGCGTTGGCGGCGCGGACGCGCACCTGTTCGTCGGCGGGGTCCAGAGTGCCGTCGGCTATCCCTTGCAGAATGGGTACGTAGAGCGCCGCGACCGACAGCAGCATGTGCTGACGGACGCGTTCTCGGGCCTGTAGCTGTGCGTTGACCACTGCGAGTTCTGCGTTGGCCCTGCGGTCTCGCGCTGCGGCGGCGGTCTGCCTCACAAGCACGCGGCGCAGCGCAACGACCCCGACGATGATCCCGAGGACCAGCAGCAGGATGGACCAGCCCTCACCGCTGCACGAGTCGGTGAGGCCGTCCGTGGTGAGCAGAATGCCCGTGAACGTGATCGCGTAGGTGACGACGGACGCAAGGACCGACGATCGCCTGCCGTCGACCAGAACGATGCACACCAGGACTGCCAGGCCGGCCAGCGAACCCCACCAATGCCAGGCGATGCGGTCGCAACCCTGGTCGCCGATTCCGGGCAGAACGGTGACGGCGGCCACGGTCGCCATCGCAAGCACAATGGGCGGAGTTGTCGTGATGCGACCACGTCCGGCCATCGCCGCCCAACCGATCACCAAGGCCAGCAGCACGATGGTGATGGCTCCGCCAAGGCGTCCGAGAAGTTGAGGGGAGAACGGTGTCGAGTACACGCCGAAGGCGAGCAGGACAACCGCGATCCTGACAGCGGCGCGACTCAACAACAGGGCGGAGTCGGAGTCGTCCATGGACGTGCCCGCAGGCTCCTGCGAGACCGTCCACTGGAAGCGCACCACAGCGCCGTCACGGTCGAAGTGCTCCACTGCGATTCCGGCTTCCGCGCAGCGACTCACGATGGACTGGGCGCCGCCGCCGGTCAGCCGAGCCTGCCCGAAACCGCGGCCGCGATCGGCGACCTCGATGACCCCACCACCCGCGTCCCAGGCCCCCCGGATCTGCACGGTTCGCTGTCCCGAGTGCTTCGCGCAGTTCTGCATCGCCTCCATCACCGCCCAGGCGAGCGCCTCCCGGATCGACGGTGGAACGGCCGCCGAACCGCTCAAAGAGATGTCAGCCTCGAGACCCAGGACATCCGCCCGCGTCGACCACCGAGAGGTGACGGCTGCCATATCGCCGTGTGCCGCCGCACCCGCTCCCAGCAGGAGGTCCTCGCGGCAACGTTCCCGCAGCGCTTGGGAGTCGTAGCCGGGTAGCCGCAGAACGCCGAGGGTGTTGATCGCCGTGTCGTGCAGGGCGCGGGCGATGGACCGGAATTCCGTGATCCGGGCTGCCTCCGAAGCCGTACGGGTCTGGGTGGCGACCAGGTCCTCGGCGGCCCGGTCGGTCTCCCGCGCGGCATCCCGGAAAGCCGAAACCCCCACCCACATGCACAAACCTCCAGCCAGGGCCTGCGACAGGATCCCGCCGACCTCGGCCACCGTTGGGCCGCTGGTGACCGACACGGCGGCACTTCCCAGGGCGGAGACACCCAGCACGCCGATGAGTCCTGCTCTTCCTGGGACCAGTGCGCCCACGACCGTGGTGGCCATGTTCAGCCACGGGACCACCAGGGGGAAGACGGCAAGAGATGCGACTGGAGCGCCGAGAGCGATCGCCAGCGCAGTACCCACGACGGCGGCCAGTAGCGCGAGCCGGGCGTTGGCCACCGCGTAGCCGGCATACCCGGCGAGCACGAGTGCGAAGCAAGCGACCAGCAGCTGGCGGCTTGTTTCGGACGGGTGTGAAGCGACGTTGAGGAACAGTGAGAGCACCCACAGGGGAGTGATCACCAGCACCAGACGCCGGATCGACATCTCCGTTGCGAGTTCCGCAGACCCACGCCGGTTGTTGGCGACCGACGTTTGCGCAAGCGCGGCGTCGGCGGACATGGTCCTCAGTCCTGCGTCTCGGACGTGCCACCGGCGTCGAGGTAGCCGTCGCGCACCGCTTCGCGGTAGAGGTCGGTCTTCGTCGGAACCGGCCGGCCCACCTGTTCGTATTTGGCCCGGATGCGGTTTACATACGTCTTGGCGGTCGGCAGGCTGACTCCCACCGCGCGTGCGGCCGACACGAGTTTGAGGCCGGAGGCGTACAGCACCAAGATGCGTTCCTCTTGCGGGGACAGATGAGGGCGGTGGGGATCGCCGGCGATGGCCGCGGCTGTTTCCGGGCCCGTCCAGCGGCCGGTTTCGAGCACCTCGCGCGCGGCGGCAGCGAGCGTTTCAGGGGGTTCTTTCTTGTTGATGAAGCCGGCGACTCCGCTGCGCAGCATGTCACGGATCGCTTTGGGCGAACCGAGCGCGCTGACCACCAGGACCGGAACGCCTGACCGAACCAGTGACTCGGCCAACTGCGGATCGGCGGTCGAGGTGCCCAGGTCGAGGTCGAGCAGCAGCAGGTCCGGAAGAGGGTCGATCTCCAGAACGTCTTCCATGCGGTCACTGCTCATGACGATGTCCGCGCCGATCTCGCGGCGCATGAGATCGGCGATCCCCTGGCGCACCAAGGGGTGGTCGTCGACTATCGCCACACGGGGTCGCGCTGCATCATCCATAAGCGCACCAGTCCTGCCTCGCCGAAGGCCATTGTAGGAGCGGTGGACAAGGAATGGGTCGTGTCGGCGGGTGCTGCTCGGTCCACGTCGATGTCCGGTTCGACTTTGGACGCGGATGGTCACTGGCTGACCTGATTTGACCAAAGTCCCGCCGGCGGGTTCGCAGGCCAGTTCCGGTGTCTTGGGTTTGCTCCGCCTGGATCCCTGAGCGCCCCTCAGAGACCTGCCAGCGTCCGGATACGATGAGGCGAGGTTCCCGGCGATACTCAGTCTTTCGCCGTGTCCCCGCCCCTATAGCTCAATTGGCAGAGCTGCGGACTTTTAATCCGTAGGTTGTAGGTTCGAGTCCTACTGGGGGCACGATCTCCTCGCCCGTTCGGCGATGTGCGCCCATCAATTCCCGTGACTCGGGTGACGACCGGCGTCACAATAGGACCCATGGCTTCTTCACCATCTTCGTTCGCTTCTGCCACTGACGGCATTCAGATCGCCACACTCAGCTGGACCCAGGCCGCTGAACCAATCAAGGGCGTCGTACAGATAGCGCACGGACTCGCCGAGCATGCCGCGCGCTACGACCGGCTGGCTACTGCCCTCAACGCTGCGGGCTTTCTGGCGTATGCGGCTGATCACCGCGGCCACGGGCAGACGGGACAGGACAGTCTCGGTGATTTCGGTGCCGGGGGTTGGGATGGCTTGATCGCAGACGTGGTGCAGTTCGGTGCGCTCTTGGCCGACGAGCATCCAGATCTCCCGTTGTTCTTGATCGCGCACTCGATGGGTTCCTTCGCCGCGCAGTCGGTGATTCTTGAACACTCAGCGCAGTACGCGGGAGTGGTGCTCTCGGGGTCGACCGCCTTGGACGTGCTTGCCGCGAACATGGCGACGTCCGAGGGTCCCGCGGGGCTTGAGGCGTTCAACGCGGGGTTCGAGCACCGCACCGGATATGAATGGCTGAGCCGCGATGAGGCCGAAGTCGACAAGTACGTCGCCGACCCGTGGTGCGGGTTCGAGACGCCGCCGGAGACCATCCCCATGCTCTTCGCTCACGCAGAAGAGTTGGCCCAAGTGCAGAGTCTGGCGAAGATCCGCCCGGACCTGCCGTTGCTCATCACCTCCGGGAGCAACGACCCGCTGGCAGGCGGGGGCCAACTTGTGGCATTGCTGGCGCAGCGCTACCAGGGCGCCGGACTCACAGACGTCACGCTCACCGTCTACGAGGATGCCCGCCATGAGATCTTCAACGAGACCAATCGCGACGAGGTGACCGCGGACGTGATCGGCTGGCTTACCGCGCGCGCCGACGAGTCCTAGGCCGCAGCGATAAGGCGTCGTCCGCTCGGCCGTTGGCTACCGCTCGCGTAGTGAGCGAGGCGGCATTGCCGATGCTCGACATGGCGTGGGAACGTGGTCGCGGTTCGAGATCATGACAGCCCCTTCCCTGTCCGTCAGCCACCCGCGAGTGAATGGATGTGCCAGTGCCCCCGCCCTTGCTTCTCCTGACTGCCAGTGAACCTCCTGCCACCCCGAGTCCATCCCCGCTGCCGTTCGGGCAGGGCGACACTGCGGAATTAGTGCAGAACGCCCTGGACCGATTCGCCGACGTCAACTGGTGGGTGACGGTATTCGCGCCGGTCGCCATCAAGGTGGTTGTCATCGTGGTCGCCGCGGTGGTCTTTCGATTCCTGCTGGTGCGGGGGGTCGAGAGACTTGTCGCCCGACGTGTAGACAAGCAACTTACGGAGGCGAAGGAGACCGCTTCGTCCGAGGCGCATCGAGTGATCAAGGCTGAGCGCAGCGCTCAGCGTGCGACCACTCTTGGTGCGCTGTTTCGCAGCATCATCACGATCATCGTCTACACGATGGCCACGTTGGTGGTGATGGGGGAACTGGGCTTCAACCTGGGTCCGCTCATCGCGGGTGCAGGCATCGTCGGAGTGGCATTGGGCTTCGGCGCCCAGTCCCTGGTGGCTGACTTCTTGTCCGGGATCTTCATCCTGATGGAAGACCAGTACGGGGTGGGTGACGTGGTCGACGTGGGGGACGCGACCGGAACGGTGGAGGACGTCCAGTTGCGGGTCACCAAGATCCGCGGCGTCGACGGAGTCCTGTGGTTCGTGCGCAACGGAGAAATCATGCGCGTTGGCAACAAGAGTCAGGATTGGTCGCGCACGGTCCTGGACATCGGGATCGGATATGGCGCCGACATCAAGAAGGCCAAGGAGATCATGGTGGAGGTCGGCAGGGCCATGGACACCGATCCCGAGTACGGCGAGCTTGTCCTCGAGACGCCGGAGGTGTGGGGCGTGGAGGACCTGGGAGCCGACAGTGTGGTGATCCGCATGGTCGTCAAGACCAAGCCGGGCGCGCAGTGGACCGCCTCGCGCGTCATGCGCGAGCGCATTAAGGCCGCCTTCGACGACGCGGGGATCGAGATCCCGTTCGCTCAACGCACTGTCTGGGTTCGCGACGGTGACAAGCCCGCGGGCGTTGGTGGAGGGGACGACGCTGCGGGCACCTAGACCCGTGGAGTGTCCGGCTGGTTGCCCAATGGCCCCCAAGTTACGGGTCACTGCGCAACCAACGGGCTAGTTGCCGCTCCCCCCACCGCCGCCCTGGGCCTCGCGCCAACGGGCTCGGCGCGCGCTGAAGGGGCCCGACCAGTGTCCCGGCCGGGCCCCTTGCTCGAATGGTCAGCGCCGTTGTCCGCGCAGGAGGACCACTCCGGCCCACACGAACCAGACGATGAAGGCGATCCCGAACATCCCAGCTGCGGCGTCGGCCACCGCCGGAAGCAGGGTCCATGCGCCGATGACGCCGGTTGCGATGCCCAGAGCGCACAGCCCGCGACCGAGAACGCCGGAGCGGATCCCCGCGATGCCCACCAGGAAGACCCAAACCGCGCCCACGATCTCGATGCCGCCGCCCAGGGCGTCCTGGATCACACTGACCGAAGACCAGGTGGACTCAGCCATGACAATGTCGGAGGTCGCGAGTTCCACCACCGCCTGCTGTCCGACCAGACTGATCAAGCCGCTGGCAAGGAGCAGTCCCGCCCAGATGGTGCCGAACACGCCGGCGGTCAGCGACAGCGTCGGAGCCTTGCGACGGAGTACGTCGTGCACCCCCAGGACCAGGCTCACCAGCGCGATCCCGCCCACCAAGTAGAGCACGAGATACCAGGAGTACATCGCCGCTTGGTTGTCGAGTAGGAAGGACAGCGATGCGCTCGGATCGCCCTGCGCATCCAACAAACCACGAGGTGCGAGGTAGGCGCCCATGACGCCGAATCCCACGATGTAGGTGGCTGCCTTGACCAGCGCGGCGATTCCCCCAGCGCGTCGCAAGGAGCTCGTCCCAGTGGTCGGTGTGTCGATCATTTCGGGTTGGGTTGTTGCGTGTGTAGTCATGTCTCCACTGTCGTGCGGCGACCCGAGCGTCCACATCGGTATCGAGGCCACAACCCACTTGGCCGGGAGACCACCCGCGCAATGGCCACATGGCCAATGACCCAGGGTCGCTGATTCCATAGGCTCGAATGGTGATCTCGAAGGCCCTGCGCGCGGTATGGGACGAGCCACGCGTTCCTGCACCGGCCACGCGGCCATGGTGGGACATCGCGGTGGTGGCCGTTCTGGTGCCTTCGGCGGTCCTCGAAGGGATCGCCCGCAGCGACGTCCCCTGGCCCGCATACACGATCGCTTTGTCGATCGTCTGCGCTCTGGCGGTGCTGTGGCGGGCGCAGTACCCGTTGGGGATGCTCGTGCTCGCCTTCGGTGCGCAGACCCTGGCCGGGGTGGGTCCCGCTCTGGCGGGCCTGGACTACGGTGTGCTGAACGCCACGGCGGTGGTTCTGCTGTTCCCCTACTCCCTGGCGCGGTGGGGCTCGGGCCGGCACATCGTCGTCGGCGTGCTCGTGCTCATGATCGGTCACTTCGTGCGCGAGCCGCTTTACGGTTTCGGTCTGCAGGAGAACCTCATCGGTGCCGGGTTCCTGCTGTTCCCGGTTGCGCTGGGCGCTGCCGTGAGGTTCTTCATCAGCCTGCGGCGACGTGAGGCCGAGGAGGTGCGGATACGGGAACGCAATCAGCTCGCCCGCGAACTCCACGACACCGTCGCGCATCACGTGTCGGGCATCGTCATCCAGGCCAGGGCCGGCCGGATTCTGGGCGCCACGGACACGGCCGGCGCTCTCGACGTGCTTCCCGTGATCGAGCAGACAGCCACTACCGCATTGGCGGACATGCGCTCGCTGGTGACCGTCCTGCGCGATGACCAACGGGCCGAGCGCAACCCCGTGCGGGGAGTGGTCGACCTTCCTTCGCTGGCTGACGGCCCCCTTGACGGCCCCCTTGACGGCCCCGCGGTGGATGTTGATGTCTCCGGTGATGTGGACGGCCTCCCCGCGTCGATCGACGCGGCCGTTTTTCGGATCGCTCAGGAGTCGGTGACCAATGCCCGGTGGCATGCGCACGACGCCTCACGAATAGAGGTCCGTGTCCGCGGCGACGAGCAGGTGATCAGCATCGATGTCGTCGACGACGGGCGGCCCGGCCGGGGTCCAAGCGATCGGCGGGGTTCCGGCTTCGGCATCCCCGGAATGCGGGAACGCGCCGAAATGCTCGGGGGCAACCTCACAGCCGGCCCGTGCAAGGGCGGGGGCTGGCGGGTGACGGCCACGATTCCGCGGAAGGCGCCACGATGAACGACACTCTGCGGATCATCGTCGCTGACGACCACGATCTCGTCCGGGTAGGTCTGGTGACCATCCTGAACGCCCAGCCGGGCATCGAGGTCGTCGGAGAAGCGCGCACGGGCACAGAAGCGGTCGACCTCGCGCGTCGCTTGCGGCCCGACGCCTGCCTCATGGACATCCGGATGCCGGGGCTCGATGGCATCGAGGCGACCCGACAACTTGCCGGACCTGATGTGGACGACCCGATCGCCGTGGTGGTCATCACCACCTTCGACCTCGACGAGTACGTCCACGATGCGCTGCGAGCCGGTGCCAAAGGGTTCCTTCTCAAGGACGCCGAGCCGGAGTTGCTCGTGCAGGCGATGCACGCTGCTGCCCGCGGTGACGCCCTGATCGCGCCCAGCATCACTGCCCGCCTGCTGGAGACGTTTGCTGGGACACGGTCGGGTCAACCACCCCCGGCACCGCTCGAGGCCTTGAGCCCCCGTGAGGAGGAGGTCCTTCTCGCTGTCGCTCGTGGCCTCACCAACTCCGAGATCGCCCAGGACCTGTACGTGTCGATCAGTACGGTGAAGGCGCACGTCGCCGCGATCATGACGAAGATCGGCGCGAGGAACCGGGTCGAGATCGCGATCTGGGCCTACGAAACGGGCCGGCTCCCCGACTGATCGCGCGCCGCCGTCCTACGGTCTCGCGGCCAGGCGACGCAGTACGAGGAAACCGCTGGCGACCGCAAGGGAGGTGACCATCACCGCCACACCGGGCCGGCGCATCTCGGGATCGGTCGAGGTCACCACCGCACCGGCGACCAGATCGGTGAGCTCGACGGTGGCGTTCTGGCCGGCCAAGGTGGTCAGTCGTGTCTGGTCCTTGCGGGCCTGCCACACCTGGACGCCGAGAGCGACGTTGCGGATCCCGAACAACCGGGTCGTGTAGCGCAGGGCAGGGGTGTCGGCGTCGGCCGGAGCGCCGAAGCCTTTGAGCATCGGGCCCGGGGCGATGATCGCCGCCCCTCCGACGACGATGCGTTCCACGACCATGGCGGTGGCGAACTTCTCAGCAGTGTTCATGCTCTTCATCCTGCCGCTCATGGGCCAAACCCGTCCTGCGTATCGAGCACATGAACCACGCATCTAGCCTGGATTCATGCCCACCGCAGTACAACCTAGTGATCCGCCGCGGCAACTGATCGCGCACGCAGACTCTCAGATCGGCTACTCCGACGAGGGTGAGGGGCCGATCACGATCGTGGCCGTTCCGGGGCTGCCGGGCAGCGGGCGGGACTATCGCTGGCTGGCTCCGCAGCTCACCGCGCAAGGGGTCAGGGTGATCCGGATCGACCCGCCGGGATATGGCAGTGCGGTCCGCCACGAATTCGAAGGAATGTCCATCGCGGACCGGGCTGGAACCGTCCGAGCGGTCGTAGCCGAACTGGACCTGCCGCCCGTGACCCTGGTGGGGCATTCGGCCGGAGGTGCGGTTGTGGCGCACATCGCCGCCCACGAACCCGACCTCGTGCACGCTGCTGTGATGATCTCGGCCACCGGGCCCCGGGCCCACCTTTCGCGCGGGCCGTTGCAGGTGTTCGCCCGGCTGCTGCGCCTGCCCGGTGGGCAGCAGGTGTGGGGCCCGGTTCTGAAGCGCTTGTACGCGCTGCAGGGGTTCCCCAGCTACCTCACCGATCGCGAACGCGCGCTGGCGATGCTCGACGCGGCGGCCTTCGATTTCGCCGAACACCGGCGGAACCTGGCAGCGATGCGGGTCCCCACGATGGTCGCGTGGGCCACCGACGATCCGATCATCTCGACGTCCACGTTCCAGGCGCTGGCGGACATGGTTCCGGCTGGTCCGCGGATCGAGTTCACGTCCGGCGGGCACAACGTGCAAAAGGCGCAGGCGGTCGATCTGGGTGCGGCGATCGTGGAGTTCGCGGGCGGTTGATCGGGGCTCCGACCGAAGCCGGGCGGTTGCGCCCCCCAACGCTGGGCGGGCTCCTGCGGCCCGGCTACTGACCCACGGTTCCGGCCTCGATCTCCTGTCCCACCGACGTGGTCACGATGACCGGGATCCCGTTCGGGATCTGTCCCTCCAGGCTGGTGAGCAAATCCTGTACCGGCGGCACCTCGCCGGGTGTCTGCACGCGGACGTAGACGTCGCTGGAGACCACCTCGACGTTGTCGATCGAGGCGCCCGGAACACTGGCGATCCACTCGTCCGCGGTCGTCTCAACACGCGTGGTCCAGACGGAGAGCAGATAGGTCGCGGCAGTGTTCGAAAGCAGAGGAACGGCAACCAGCACAAATAGAAGGCTGATGGTGATGTAGGCCTTGCGCCGGGACACGCCTTTGGCCGCCGCAGTCGTGCCGCTGTAGCCAAGGGTGGTGTAGACCAGGGTGCCAGCCATCACCATGGCCAAGATGTTCGACAGGAACAGCACCAGGGCTCCGGTGGCGAGGGTGAACGCGCCCTGTCCCGCGCAGATACCGACGACCGCCAACGGCGGAACCAGAGAAATGGCGATGGCGACCCCGGGGAGAACCGCGGCCACATCCCGTCGGGCGATGGCGATCGCGCCCGCGAAACCGGTGGCCACCGCCGCGATCAGATCCAGCAAGCCCGGCGATGTGCGCCCGGAGATCTGAGGATTGCCCAGCAGATCGTAGTTGCCGGGCAGGATCACGGTGAACAGAGCGCCGATCAGGACCACGAGCAGCCCGCCGAACAACACGAAACGACCCGCTGTGCGGGCGCCGCCGGGCGTCAGTTTGGCGATGCTCAGCGCCATTCCCATGATCGGCGTCGACAAGGGGGCGATGATCATGGCGCCGATCACGGTGGCCGTGGAGTCTGAGAGCACTCCGGCAGCGGCGATGATTGCGGAGAGCACGAGCATCGTCCAGAAGGCGGACTGCTTCGAACGGGTGTCGCCGAAGGTGAGATCGAGATCCTCGGTCAGTTCATCGAGGGTGCGGCGCTGGACATCGGGCAGAACGCGATCACTGAGGCCTCCGAGCATGAGTCTGAGTATCAGCCCTCACCTGGCTCAAGATCCGCTCCGACGGCTCGTGTCGGCCTACCAGCCTTTGAACGCTTCGTCCAGCGTGCGCCCCTGGTTGTCGCGCGGTGGCTGCAAGCCCAGCAGTCGCATCGACGTGGCGGCAACGTCCACGTTCTCCGCCTGACCCGGGTTGACCGAGGTGTCGTCGAAACGCGGTCCGGGCTGGCCGGCGAGGGTGCCATTCTTCGCAAGGCCCTTCCACCCGCCGGTGATGGTGAACAGGTTGTCGGCCGTGTTGGGGCCGCCGTGGCCGCCGGCGGTGGGATTGACCGGCTCGGTGAAGGCGCCGCCCGGCAGTTGCGTCACCACCAGGTCGCCAGTCCTGTCCCCGGCCAGATGCCAGCCCGGGTGGACTGCCTCGAGGGTGTGCGCCTGGTCGCCGTCCTGCGGGTTCGGCTCGCGGTACAGGGCCTCATCGATTCCGGTAGTGCCGGTGTCCGAGAGGGCTGCTTCTCGCATCCGGCGCAGCAGATCGAAACGCTGCGGTGATGTGCGGTCACTGAGGTAGACCATGTCGGTGCCGCCGTTGGCGGCGATGCTGAACGCTTCACGCGGGATGCCTGCCGCGACGAGACGTTCGGTCAGAGAGACCTTGCGGTCGGTGGTGCCCATCGAGTGGTCGGAGAGCACGAACATGACCGTGCTCGACCACAGACCGAGTTTCTTCTGCTGACGTACGAACCGCTTGATCTGGCCGTCCGCTGCGATGACTGCCTTGTTGTACTTCTTCCCGACTCCGTTGGTGTGACCGGTGACGTCGGGCGTGGGCAGGTTGACGAACGTCAGGTTGGGTTTCTTGCGCTTGCCCTTCTCGGCCTTCACGCCTTTGCGGACAGTGGTCAGGACCGCATCCATCGTGGCCTTGTCGTCGGCGTAACCGAAGGCGTTCAACGGCGCTTTGCGGCAGTAGGCAGTCTTGGTCGACGTGCACGGCGTCCACAAGTAGTCGGCCGCGTACTTCTTCTTGGAACGCTTGGCCGAGAACAGCGTGGCCAGTTTGGGTTTGCCGAAGATCCCAGCTGTCGTGATCCTCGTGCGCACCGCCTTCACGGCAGTGGTCTGGAACACGGTCTGGGCCTTGACACACCCCGGGGCCAAGCCGGCCTTGGTGGGCCCGTTGCCGGTGGTCACCAGCGGGCAGCCGTCGACCGAGGTCGCACCGCTGCCGTAGAGGTAGAAGTCGTTGGCGGGAATCCCGGACGTGTCGCCGTACGCCCCGGTGATCATGGCGGTGTGGTTCGGGTTGGTCTCGGCGACCATGATCGCGCGCGATTCCTGGTAGTACGTGCCGCGCTTGTCCACGAGACCTTTGACGGTCTTGAGGCGGCCCTTGTCGTACTGGTCGCCGTCCACCCCGTCGAGGACGAAGATGTAGACCAAGGGTTTCTTGCCCGCGGCGACGACAGCTTCGGCCGACACCCCGCTAGCCGGAGTTGCTGCGGAGGGGGCGACGGCCAGGCCGAGGGCGAGTCCGGCGGCCATCACGCCGACGGACAAGTGGGTGCGCGTGCTCACCGTTGCAGGGTACCTGCGATCGTGCGGCCGGTTGAGGTGTTCGCGTTGGACGCTTGATTTGGTGGGGGTGGCCTTGCGGCGACGCTGCGAAGGGGCCGTCGGCGGCCCCGTCATCGCGTCCAGCGTCCGTGCAATCTCGGCGATCGACCGCCGTAACCCACCCTCCCGGGTGTATACCTGAAGTATGGGTGGGTCAATGGAACTCCCCGTCATCCGCAAGTCTCATGCGGATCTGTCCGTCGAACCGAATCTGCGCGATTACGCCGCTGCCCGCGAGGCATTCACCTGGGAGTCGGCGCAGGAGTGGATCGACGGGCTTCCCGGCGGCGGGGTCAACATCGCGTACGAAGCAGTCGACCGCCATGTGGCACATGGCCGCGGCGAACATGTGGCGCTGCGATGTCTGGGCAAACAGGTCCAGACCGACATCACATACGCCGAACTGGCCCGACGGACGAACACGTTCGCCAATGCCCTGCGGTCGCTGGGTATCGAGCGGGGTCAGCGCGTCTTCAGCCTTGTTGGGCGGGTGCCTGCGCTGTATGTGGCGATCCTGGGCACGCTCAAGGCTGGCAGTGTCTTCGCGCCGTTGTTCAGTGCGTTCGGGCCGGAGCCGGTCAAACAACGGGTGGTCATCGGCAGTGGTGTCGCGATGGTGACGTCGGCGGCTTTGTATCGCAAGAAGGTCGCGCCGGTCCGCGACGAGATGCCCACTTTGCAGCACATCCTCTTGGTCGACGAGCCGGGTTCTGACGATGTCTCGGACATCCCCGGGGCCATTCATCTGACCGAACTGCTGGCCGAACAATCCGACGAGTTCGACCTTGCGCAGACCGGGCCGGAGGACATGGCGTTGCTGCACTTCACCAGTGGCACGACCGGGACCCCCAAAGCCGCGGTCCACGTTCACGCAGCTGTCGTGGCGCACTACGCCACTGGCCACTTCGCACTCGATCTCCACGCCGAGGACATCTACTGGTGCACCGCCGATCCCGGCTGGGTGACCGGCACGTCGTACGGGGTGATCTCGCCGCTCACCCATGGGCTGACGATGATCGTCGACGAGGGTGAGTTCGACGCGCGCAGGTGGTACCGCACTTTGGCCGAACAACGCGTCAGTGTCTGGTACACCGCTCCCACCGCGATCCGGATGTTGATGCGCGCCGGGCCTGAACTGGCCAAGGAGTACGACCTGTCCAGCGTGCGCTTCGTGGCCAGTGTCGGTGAGCCGTTGAACCCCGAGGCAGTTGTGTGGGGGCGTGAGGTGCTGGGACTGACCATCCACGACAACTGGTGGCAGACCGAGACCGGCGGCATCATGATCGCCAACTACGCAGCCTGCGATGTGCACCCGGGTTCGATGGGACAACCTATGCCCGGGATCACGGCGGGCGTACTGCAGCGCGGCGAGGAGGGTCGGGCGCAGGCGGGTCCGGACGGACACGTCGCGCAGGTCCCGGCGGGCGAGATCGGGGAACTCGCACTGCGCACGCCATGGCCGTCGATGTTCCGCGCCTACCTCGATGAGGAACAGCGCTACAACAAATGCTTCGTCGACGGGTGGTATCTGACCGGGGACCTGGCCAAACGCGACGAGGACGGTTACTTCTGGTTCGTCGGGCGCGCGGACGACGTCATCAAGACCGCCGGGCACCTGATCGGGCCGTTCGAGGTCGAAAGTGTGCTTATGGAGGATCCGCGGGTGGCCGAGGCCGGCGTGATCGGTGTGCCCGACCCGATGATGGGCGAGCGCATCAAGGCTTTCGTCTCGCTCAAGCCGGGTGTGGACGACGACCCGAAGACGCTCCGGCGCGAACTCACCGCGCACGCCCGCCGCAGGCTCGGGCCCGCTGTGGCGCCGCGTGAGATCGAGTTCTCCGACAACCTGCCCAAGACCCGCAGCGGCAAGATCATGCGGCGGCTGCTGAAGGCACGCGAACTCGGGTTGCCGGAGGGCGACCTGTCCACGCTGGAGACACCCGGAGGTGACTCGAAGTGAGCGATTCGGTGGAATTGCTGCGATCGATGCTGCGCGTACGGCGTTTCGAGGAGCGATGCGT